>Ga0157364_1002752_pt1 | contig 16670 bp, 10 predicted proteins | sample AttsexASBM2_FD_111476 | JGI IMG/M metagenome (GOLD analysis project Ga0157364, IMG submission 111476) | Fungus gardens microbial communities from leaf cutter ant in Ribeirão Preto, State of São Paulo, Brazil - Atta sexdens ASBM2 | ecosystem: Host-associated > Fungi > Mycelium > Unclassified ... | reverse complement strand
AAGCAACGATTTATTGGATCTTTAAAATTAAACTAGTTTATTAGAACATACATGAAGAATTAAACTAGTTTTTTTATCTATAAATTCGGAAACGTTTCCATCGAATTAAAATCAAATTTCTTCCATAAGATACAAGTACGAATAAATGCATCTATGTACGAAAAATAATTAAAAATTGGAAAGAAAGATACAATATATCAAAAACATGAAGTCATATCACAGATTGAGCATAATAAATTTAATATTACAAATAAAATTATATAAAATTAATAAATCTTTAACGTCATCATGTTTTTTATTTTTCTAATTACTAATTTTGTCTCACTCTAACTTATTGCATCATTGCAGTTCAGGATATCAATTATGTATCTTTTTCCCTAAAGCGAAAAGTGAAATTTTTTTTGTATTTATATGTATATGCACACATCATAAATTTTTCATTTTTCGCTAAAGAAAAAAGATATATAATCGATATCTTACTCTAAACTTACATGCACTTAGCGCCCTCTTGACAAGTATAGGAATAAAAGTCGTAGGCGTTTTTCACTGACAAAGCTGCTAGTGCGCACTCAGTGCATTTTAAAGACGTTGTACACAAATCGATGTAAAGATGTACATTTAATAAATATAGTACGTTTAAAAATATAGAAACAAATTAAATCCCTAATATATGTTATTGTGCTATTTGATAATATATACATCAAATAATTTATTAATTGAGATATCTCACATTCAGATTAAATTAGTGTATAATAGCATTAATGCGCACTGAGTCATCAGTTCAACATCAGTTCTGTTAGTGAAAAACGCTATCAGATAATCAGACAGATAACAATTTGAAGGTTATGTTTTCTGCTAGAAAGCCAAGAACAGTAGAGATATCAGTGACAGCCTGTTAATCATATGTCTCAGAATAAAATCGTGATAAGCGCTACATCACCATGGAAGACCAAGGAAAATCAACGATGGTGTTCCATCCGATTATCTCCTCTATACAAAAAATTGCTCTGTACGAGACAAAATCCGTGAGTTTTTAACTTTGAGTTTCTAACTTGCATCTAATTTATTAAAGATTTCAAAGTTTACACTTTTATAGCGGTTCTACCTGATGGGATCCAACAACACGTTAACACGTTTTCGAGTCCTGAAAATTGACAGAATGGAACCAAGAGAATTGGTCGTGGTGGACGACAAGAAAGAATATAATCAGGATGAAATAAAAGATCTCGTCAATATGATTGACATGGGTAATCGAACACGAGCAGGACAGCGCAGCAACGTAGGTGGTGTTGCACGTGTCGTATCCGCCTTTGGGATTGTTGGTAAGATTTTTACATATGTTTCTCTTGCACTTTAATAAACACAAAGTTAATAATAACTGCATGCATAAGCTTTCGCATATGTATTAAAACATAGTTACTTATGTAGTCGTACACATTTTTATTTAAATGGTACATCTAGAATCTGTGGTATATATACATTCTCTCTCTCTCTCTCTCTCTCTCTCTCTCTCTATTATTCTAATATTGTTAAAAATGTTGAAACTTAGGCTCCTCAATGTTACAAGCTTTATCCTGGTGATAACTTTCCTATATACAGGATGTATCTGATCATCTGCAAATGGGATATATTATAAGATTAAGTATTTTAGCCCAAATCTATTGAACCTAATAATTTGTTAATCGTAATTAATAAACCATTCAAACAAATTTTTAAAAAATTAATAACAAGTTTATAATATTCGACAAATTATTAGACTTAATAGATTCGAGATAAAACGCTTAATCTTGTAGTTCCAATTGCAGATAATCAGATGCATTTGATACGCCTTATCATATATACATATATATAAAACTTGTTATAGTTGTTACACGCTATTACTAATATTATTTATACTATCAGATACTAAAATCATTTTATCGGAATTATTTTAATTGCGTTGTACGAAACTTAGCTTATTTACATTTGATTGCTAATAAAGGCAAAAATAGTAAAGAACCTGCACCTAGTTCGAGTATATCAGAGGAGCCTGAGCAACAAGAATTACAAAAACCACTGCATAAACCGACACAAACTAAATTTACCTGGACGAGTATGTGGCAGAGAGATACTTTCCCCAGGCTAGTACCAGCTTTTGCTCTCCTTGGTAAGGCACAAAAGCTTTTTATTGACAAAGCCGAAGGTAGACGTATATAATTATGATAAACAGAATAACTTTGTTGCGAAATAATTTAATTGGCATAAAATGAAATATTTTGAGTGTTAATTTTAAAGGAATATACGACAAAACATTGATTATACAACACAGAGTTATTCGGTTAATGAATTGGTATTTGATAGGCCAATATGCAATCAGTTAGAATAATGAACACTATATGATTAACAGAATTAATATTCGCAATCAGACATCATGGTACATCATGGTATGTACATATCCTCCCGCATGCATGGTGTGATATTTACTTATATATCATACTTCTCATATGTAATTAGGCTAAATGCATGGATATCACATAACACGCAGATAATGGGCGCTATTACAAACTAGTAGTGCTTATGATTGTGTATAAAATGTGCAAGCAAATCCTCGATATCCAACTCTTTTTTTTTTTTAATGATTTAGAAATATAGCGAAAACGTGAAGCATATCCAATAATAATTGACAATAATTATAGTGATAAATTATAGACATATTTTAGAAAAAAATATTTGATGCAGGGTTTATACGTTTTTTGGAAGGATATTACATAATCCTAGTTACAAAACGTCGCCGAATTGCAGTTATTGGTCATCATACCATATATAAAATAGAAGATACATCAATGATATACATACCAAATGATATTGTACGAATCTTCCATCCTGACGAACAGAGATATGTAAAAATGTTTCAAAGTATTGATCTCAGCAGTAACTTCTACTTCAGTTATTCATATGATATATCACGTACATTTCAAAGTAATATGGCACCGCCAACGCGTATCAAATCTGATGTTCTCACTGACATGTCCACTAACCAAAGGAAATCTGAAGAATCAGATAATTCTGAAGATTTTTTTAACATGTGGGCATTTAGAAAAGATTGGCAGACTGAACAGTATGTTCTCAGTAGTATCTCAGTAGTATCTCAATGTTCAGTTTATATAACTTATTTAATTCGGGAGTAGTTACCTGATTTCCTTTACATGTAAACAATCATTTGGGGTCTTATATTCAAATTAAAATTACTCTTAACAACATATTGTACAGAATAGTTCATTTTGATCAATACAGTCAATTTTCTTTGAAATTATTAATGATACAAAAAAAAATGTTTCAGATAAAAGTGGAACGATTTCGAGAGAAACGTATTTTGGCCATGTTGTTTTTCTTCTAGAAAACGTCAAAAAGTACAAAGATTATCTTCATTTTTTAAAATGAAATTATGATTTTTTTTTACATAGTATGATTTTTCTAAAATTATTCTGCATATAAAAATATTAAGGTAGAGATATCAAAAAACTAATAGTTTATGAGATACTTTATTTTGATATAAAATGTTAAATATCTAATTAATTTTTTATTATATATCGTACTTTAATATTTTTTTGAACAAAATAATGAAATGAATCAATTCATAAAAAACACATAGTTATTTAAAAAAGCTATCTATTTTGTCTACATTTTTTTAAAGAATCGACAGGAGTGACAAGCCAACTTCGTTATATCCCATTTGCAGCTACATATCTGCAAATCAGATTTTACCATTATTATATTGACTTGTAGAAGAAATATTTTGCCATGAAACTCGGAAACTTATATTTCAGCTACGAAGCCTATTATAGAGCAGAATTTTAAATTTTCGCTCTTAAAAATATTATAATAAATAAAATGATATGCTCCTTATTCGTGATACAGATACATATTTTCATGCTGATATTTGATCTCCTAGAAATAATATTATGTCATAAGATCTTTTCGACTTTTTTTTTATGAGATTGCGAAGGCGCGCACAGAGCCAGATTTTGCAAATTGATTTTTGAAAAGTATTTGAAAAGTAAATAAAATTATATGTAGCTCAAATATACTAGTATACATCGGGCGAGATATCAGAATGAATTTTTACTTTGCTTTTAAAAATTCACTCTGTATATGAATCTTCAGGTGACTTTCAAAATTATGAATATCGCAATTAAAATGTTATTCATGCAGTATTTTAGTCATAATTTCAGTATAAAGTAATTCGTCTCCGATTAGAGATCTCCATAGTCTCTTCTGTCTTTAAGCAACTACAAGTTAACTCAATATCTCGTAAACTATTGATTTTTTGATATCTCAACCTTAATACTTTTATATGCAGAATAATTAAAGGAATCACTACGTGAAAACAATTATACAATTCAATTTTAAAAAGTGGAGATGATCTTTTTGATGCCTCCACTTAGAAAAAAATAACATGATGAAATACGTTCCCTATGTTATTTTTCGATGTTAGTATTTAACCTTCCAGTGGGCGTGCATCCTTTCATAACAGGAGTGTTAATCATTTTATACATAGTTTCTGAATTTCTTAACAATGCACACAAACGTTTCAACTTATATTTAAACCATCATCAGCACATACAACAATAATAATAAATTTATGTCATGGATTCTTGATGGTTTTGAGTTAATTGTACAATTGGAATATTGAAAAAGAACTCCTTAATCAGCTATATTAAAATCGAATACCTCCATACAAATGAAGATTTGTCGTATACCAAAAAAATTAATAAATTAAAAAAATTAAAAAATTAATGATTAACATTCATGTATGTTTTAATTTATAAAATACGTTAGGAATGATCTTAGTATAATATCAAAAATTCAAATCAAGTCAATCTCGTCTTTACTAATGATCTCATCTCGATATTGTGTGACTTACACTTTTTCATTACAACTATCAGGTGATTATATCGAGCAAGTCAATATAGATACTCCTACAGTTCACATCTGTTAATTATTCGAGTGTCGAAAAAAAGAAATCTTGTGTGATATCGACTATATTATGTGACTACTTTTTCATTACTTTTTCATCATACAGAAAGTAATTAGCAGTTGCAAGACAAAAAAGAATTATCAAGAGTCTAAATTACACGAATCACACACAGAGTATTCAACTATTTCCTAAAACAGCATAGAATGAAAGTGCATTACCGACAGTCAGGTCGGTAAAGTAATCAGTATTAAATGGAGTATAAAGAACATTTTTTATGTTTATCGTTATATAAACATATTGGGTTGTCCAGAAAATTCATGCCGATTTTGAAGGAAAATTGAAACGCAGAAGATTTAAATTTTTAATTTCATTTATTAAATTTAAATCTTTTGCGGCACGAACTTTCCGGACAACTCAATACTTACATCATTTAAAATGAATGAGAATTCAATTGATATTCAATTGCGGACCGATAGATCAACAGAATTTACTATTACACTATTTATTAGTTTTTATATCTGTAAGACATTAAATTATAAAAGTAGATTCGACAGTCCGAAAGACACTGAAGGAATACCTTGGGAAGCCAAGGTATTCCTTCCCAACCCAACCCAGAAAATAGATTTTATCCTGTATCCCTTTCAAAAAACCGGCGCGTGTGTACGGAAAACATGTGCGCACTCGCTGGAAGGTTAAAAATATTATGGATATGGATTTAATCACAATTTTCTAAAAAAAAAAGTAAGAAGATAAATAAACATTAAATAAAATAAGCATAAGTAGCTTATTATATAGTATTTAAAAAAAAATTTTTAAATAACGTTTTTTTATTACGAGTTTTCAGTAAAATTATATATTTAAATTATTCATAAAGAATAGCTATTAAAAAAGAAAGAAATTTATTAAACAATATTTATACAATATTTTACAATAATTCATATTTTTTGCCGCTGAGACAGAAATATCCTAAGTGACTATTCCCGGATTAAGAAAATTTAAAGATTTTATTATATTTAAATATAGTATAATAAGGAGATAATAAATAAAAATCTAAAACGTATTTATAGTAAAGGCGAGAATTATATGGATTACGGTATACGTAGTAATCCACATCGTCGTTTTGTGTGGAATTCCCATCTTTTAAAACCAGTAGAAAAAGATTTGCATCCTGAATGGATATTATATATAATACATGGCTTTATTGGTCAGTCAAATGTGAGCATTTTTGGAAGATCTATGTATGTCACCGTGATTGCCAGAAGAAGTAACAAATATGCAGGAACACGTTTTCTGAAACGTGGTGCAAATTTTGATGTATGTGCAGATACATTTATAATATATATTTTTCGTAGATATATAAACTGATAATTACATATGAATATAGGGAGATGTTGCGAATGAAGTAGAAACGGAACAAATCGTTCATGATTCTGGCGTGAGTTCTCTAAGTAAAGGACATTTCAGTTCTTTTGTACAAATGCGTGGATCAGTGCCTGCTCATTGGAGCCAGGATGTTAGTAAGATGGTCCCAAAACCGACTATAACTTGTGATTTGTCTGATCCTTATGTAGAAACAGCAGGTATTAATATATAAAAATTGATAAATTGTTTTATTCTGATATGAAATTATTTTATTCTAGTACGTTTAACATACTTTTAGGAGCACATTTTAATCAACTGTTGAAAAGATATGGATCGCCAATAATCATATTAAATTTAGTTAAAAAACGAGAGAAAAAGAAGCATGAAAGTACATTAAGCGAAGAATTAAGTATGGCTGTAAAATATTTGAATCAGTTTCTACCTCCGGAACATCATATTCAATATATAAGTTTTGATATGGCACGTATGAGCAAAAGGTAAGTTTATATTAACATTAAAATACAGAGTGGGCCAATAATGTATATTATTTGTTACCTTAAATATATGCTATTTTTAAAGATAAGAAAATATTGTGATACCAAAGTTGTACGATATCAAGAAGACATAACATATGCTGGTAATAATTTTTCTAAGTGGAGACTACTTCCAGAGATTTCAAGGTCACCTCCATTTTTTAAATGGCATGTTGTACTTTTTTAACCTTAGTAATAGCGGATGTTTAGACGATTTCAATGATCTATAATAAAAGATCATTCGTCATATAAAGAAGTAAAACAATAATTCTTACATCACAAGAAATATTTGATGTCTGTTTACAAAAATAATTATTATATTTTATGGTCCTCTTGATACAATTTTTGTAATTACAATATTTTCATATCTCTAAAAATAGTGGAGATATTCAAGACAAAAGTAGACAAAGTCATTGCTCCATTCTGTATGCGAAAGAATAATTTAGTTATAATTAATTTTCGTTAATTTTAATTATTAATAATTTTCTTTGTCTTTTTTATAGAAAAAAAGTGAACGTTATGGGGCGATTAGGAAATATTGCTCACAATGCTGTATTAAAGACTGGTATTTATCAGTCACAAAATCCTTATTATAATCAGAGAAATCTGTTTTCACCACAAAATAATAGTACGAGAAAACTCCACAAGACAAATTCAAATTCGACTTTATTATCTAATTTAAATGACATTAAAAGTTCTATTAATACTTCAATTAAAATGGATTATAATGAGCAAACAAGTTTTATATATGATTCTGATTCAAATATAGAAATTAATAAAACAAATGAATTAAATCAAATTCAAAACAAAGTGAAAGAATGTTTTGCTAAAAGAGGAACTGTACAAACTGGAATTATCAGAACAAATTGTGTAGATTGCTTAGACCGAACAAATACAGCTCAATTTGCAATAGGAAAATGTGCTTTGGGGTTTCAGTTATGTGCTTTGGGTGTACTAGAATCTCCTAAACTCGAATTTGATTCTGATTGCGTAAGAATGTTAGAAGAGTTATACGAAGATCATGGAGATACTTTAGCTTTGCAATATGGTGGTTCACAACTAGTACATAGAATTAAAACATACAGGTAGGTGAGAGAGAGAATGTTATTACATTAGAATGTAGTAATATATTAAATTAAAATAATTTTGATTATACGAAACTTTTATTTAGAAAAACTGCTCCATGGACAAGTCAGGGTAACGATATTATGCAAACTTTAAGCAGATATTACAGTAATACATTTAGTGATCAAGAAAAACAGCATACGATTAATTTATTTCTGGGTAAATAATATCACATATCTATCTAATCTTTATAAAACAATCTATAATTATCTTTATTTGCAAAATAATTTGTAATTATAGTTTAATTAATATGCGTATATCTTAGGATTATTCATACCTGAAGAAGGTAAGCCTCCAATATGGGAAATTCTAACAGATTATTATCTCCATCATCTACCAGCTTGTCATTACTCGCGTAAAAGAAGACTTCTGACACAATGGTGGGATAAAAATGTATTGAAATGTCTTCCTTATGCACTTGATGAAGTAACTAAATCCTGTTCAGAAATGATACAAGTGCAAAATTCAATAGAAGAAATGATTGACGTTTATTATGATTATCACAGGTAGCATCACTTATTTCATAATTATACATATTATTATACGTATCATCAATTCACGAAAAACTTTATATAAATAAACTTTATATAAATATTTTAGGCCGTATGAATTATCTTTATTATCTGAGGTATATGCATATAAAATAAGTCACTCTGTCAGAGATTTTATGCCACATTTTACTACCTGCTACAGTCCATTTGCCGTTCGTGTACGACCAGGCAGACGGAGAGAAGAAGCAGGTAGTAAAAATTTAAACATGAAAAATCCATCTATGACTGGCCAAAGTAGTACGAGTAGTACAACATCTAGCGCAAGGTATGTATTGTAATTTTATTCTTTGGAGTTAAGTATAAATAAAAATTAATATTTATATTTATTTATAGTTAATATATTAATATTTATTTAGCGCTTCTTTTACTTAGTATATTTATAATTAACTTCGATTAATTAATAACATCGATTATATATTGTAGCTCAAGTGAGGATTCAAGTTCGGATGAAGATGAAAGCCACCAACAAGTGGACGATTCCCAATTAATTACTTCTAAAGATAGTTCAGAATTAATGTCATTTGAATCATTGTTTCCCTCTATGAAGGAAGTATATGGCATAGAGCCAGAATATCCAAAACGGAATGACATTATTCTTTATAAAAGGTAATATTTGTGTGTGTGTGTGTGTGTGTTTTTACGAACATATAATAAATTTTATATATTTCAATATTTTCCTTTTTTCAGATTTGTTCTAATAGGACGAAATGCAACATATTCTACAGATCATACTAAACTGCGTTTAAAACTAATTCAACAAACATCTTTTCACGGATCTACAGCTGCTGTCATTATGTTACCTAGTGTTAAAGACGCAAACATAAGCATATATGAACAATACGTGAAAAGAGCCACAGTATGTAAATTTGTTGCACAATTAAATATTGTATAACATATTTATGAATATTTTTACAGGTAGGTGGCACGATACCAAATCCAAATGATATGAATTTGTATGAGGCTTATGCTTCTCAGTACAAATTACTTATGAAACCTACATGCTCAGGATAAGATCAAATCAATTTCATGTTTTATAAATTAAACTTATTGTATATACTACAAATATTAATTATTGTTAATATGTTAATTTGGTATCAATTGTATATATGCAATTACATATATAAAATTAACTTATAATAGCTCTTTATATGCTTATTTTATATTAAAAATTTAATTAATTTTGTCATTTTAATTAATTTTTTTTGTGTATGAGAAGAATAAAGTACAAAAGATCAGTTTACCAGTTGTAGTTTATTGATGTCATATATAAGAAACATATACTTCCATTTCCATAATATGAAAAATGGAATTTGTTGTCTAGTTTACTTCAGCTTCTTTTTTGGTCGGATATTATTCGTGTGGCCACACTTCTTCTTACGGCAATTAGTTGCTCGTGGATGAAGACGAGCATAGCATTTGCGACAGATCATTTTGTCGCAATTATATTTTTGTGCGAGTATACGCAACGTGGGTTCAATGACGCCTCCTCGGAGACGAAGTACCAAGTGGAGGGTCGATTCTACAGAAGAAAAAATAAAAGTTATTTTCATACATGTCCATAATGAGTTCCTTTTATATTTTTATACATTTTTCTAAATTTAATACCACATTTGGCCTGTTCTTTTTCCATATCCTGGAACTGAACTTATATGAATTGTCTTATTTTTTTTCTCTTCAATGTAAAAAGAAAAAGAAGAAAAATGAAGCATGCAAAAGATTCAGTCCTAGGAAAAAGAACAAGCCTTTGACATAAAATCTAGTCTTTACTTTGAAAACTCGCCAAATTCGATAAGTTCTATTTAATATCAGGTACACATTCGCACCTTTTTGAATGTTGTAATCGGACAAAGTGCGTCCATCTTCCAGCTGTTTGCCAGCGAAGATGAGTCGCTGTTGATCTGGCGGAATTCCCTCCTTGTCCTGGATCTTAGCCTTGACATTCTCGATGGTATCAGAGGCCTCTACCTCGAGGGTAATGGTTTTACCCGTAAGGGTTTTCACGAAGATCTGCATGGTGGCTTAGCTGAATTGTAACAAAATCAACTCGTGAACTTTCGTCACGATATCCACATACGTAAAAACAGTCTCGTTCAACAACTAAGAGTACCAAGAAAATGTAAGATGAAATTCAGAATAGTTTTCAGTTTACAATTTATTTTTATCGAGAGGCAGAATTGTGAGAAAAAAAAAACACTAAAATTTAGAACGCCCGAGACAGACTTCGACGTTAACAACGCAAAGTCGTCACGCGTCGCATTTGTTTTTCAGGCCATCTTTGTTCGAGAATTATTTGGATTTTTTTATAAACAGCGAATAATATCTGAGCTTATCACGAGACTTAACGACAAGCGAAAACGCAGTTACAAAGAAACGTTCAAAAGTGAATGTCACGCTTACCGTTTCGACAACGTGCTGCTAGTAAAACCAACCTAAAAAGAACTCGACATGGCAGCGCCGTCGACTTCCGTCGATATATGAAATCGCGACTTGCGCGACACCTTGTCGAACGACATCATTGGCTGCGTTCAGTGGACTCAACAATTGAGTACGCGCTCATTGTTATTAGTATATTCTTTTAGATTATCCAATCAGCATTTTAGATCTGGAAGAATACATCAATGGCAGCGAGTGCTCACATAACTGTTGAGTCCGTTAATGGATCATTTACCCCGAATTTACAATAGATTTTTAAACCTTAATTAAGGAATAGACGAATCACAATCAATTATTCTTTTCACATTCGATTATAGTTGGTCAATTTTTTAAGACTTAAAGCTTAAAACACTTATTGTAGATCCGGACTTAAGGCCATGATACACACCTTCCGTAAAGCCCATTCTACAATGGACAACATGGGCTTAACAGTAATCATAAGACGTACCGTAAGAATTAGCCAATTAGAATTACGAATTCAAAAGAATTCTTGACTGTGATTGGCTCATTCTTACTGTACGTCTTAGGATGCTGCCCCATGAGCGGAAATTTACAACGGAACGGAATAACGCGACCAATCACAATTCTGCAATTACGCTGCTTTCTTTTCTATGATTGTAATTGGTCTCTCTGTTTCGGAACGCACCCGTATGATTACTATTACGGAAATGCCATGGCTTTTATCTAGGTTTAATATTCAGTGAATAACAAGGATAAATAAGGACGCGTCATGCGCGTCATGCGTGAAATGGAATGCACCCAAAGCGATTAGGCAAGCTTATTGAAAGTTTGTTCCTGTCGTATACTCCAACATGCTCTGATATGCTCCTATCCATAGCTCTTAGTCGCCCTAACAAGCGCGTTGGAGTAAGTAAAAGTTATAAGCATGTTGGAGCATATTGTATGCGTTGCAAACAAATCTCGAGCGAATGAGCATGATTGGTTCTTGCCTATGGATCCAACCAATCATGTTTAATTATTTGGCAAGCAAACCATTTGCCGACTTGAGCTGTGTTCCAGAATTTACTGCCTAAAGTACTAAAAATTTATAATGCATATAACGTAAACTATAGATTTTCAGTATTTGTAGCAAATTTCAAACGCAGCCCAAGAGAGCGTTTATATTATTACGGCCAATATAAACGCTCCTTAACTCGTTCATTAGTTGCGTTCAGTAGAAAAAGCAGCTTTGCAACTGTTGTAAAATTCTTTAATATGATTGGTCTTGCCCTTAGTTTCTCATTAGATTTAAATGTATAAATTAATCATATTCAAGAATTTTACAACAATTGCAAAGCTGCTTTTTTTTGCTGAACGCAGCCATTATTTTTTTGAAAATCTACATTATATGTAGCGTAAACTATAGATTTTCTGCCAATACTGGCAGTGCATATTGGAACAGGCTAAGTCATGATGATTTCTTAATACACATTTGCGCAATTCGATTTACGAAGTGTTATAATATCGGCGTTATAAAAACTGCTAATTATAGCTCTTCCTCTGAAAAATGGAATTACTGATCAGTTTCATAACATTGATGTTTTATAATTTCGGTGTAAATTGAGCTGTAAACCTACAAGTCATTAATAATATGATTACTATTTTCTATTTGAGTTATTATACGATGATTGGAGTTGATTGTGATATCTTGAAATAAAGTCAAAATTACAAAAGTAAACAAATTCGCTCAAATAATAGAGGTTTTTGCAATACCCTGTATTCAGATACAATACGTTAAAGTCATGTTATTTGGAATTGCGCACTAAATAACGAAAGACTTTAACGTTTAAAACTAAGAAAGAAACTATATATTCGTATCTGGATACACGATATTGCAAAAACTTTCTATTATAATTTCATTAGTAAACAACGGTCTACTAACTTGAAAATGTTCACATTTATAATTTTCATCTCATTTCAAGATACACAATATATTGACCCCCTTAAAATAAAATAAAACAAAGATTAACAATTTATTAAAATATTGATTCGTCAACACCAATGAATTCGTTTACTTTTTTGTAATTTTTACCTTGTTTTAAAAACCATTAAATAAATCCGCTGGAATTTAATCAATTTGATTCGCGTAGTGAAGCGAGTCGACCAATCGCAGCATCGTGAGAGATGGCTGTCTCGAAACTTTCGGCTGTGATTGGTCGGCCTGCTAAGTGCTTTTTACTTTTTGAACGTACCACACTTCACCACATTCCACCGACGTCAATCCTTCCAAATCACGGCGTCTCTTCGTGAAAGGATTCTGAATCGCAAGTATTCGTAGAACATGTTTCGATGGATTGCGCGTGACTCGCAAGTGTGTTTCTTACGATCGTTTGTTACAAGATGATTAACCTGCGTGTGATTGCGAGCATGTCGCAAAATGTTGCGAACGACGCCGTCATTATGCATCATTACTTCGCGATCTATTTATCTCTCGAAAGCACAATGATCCGCGTATTTATTTCGCGAAAGCGCAATAATTATCGTCAGATGCTCGATTTTGGAAAATAACACTCAATTTTTGGGAGTGAAATCTCCAAGAAAAGTGATAGTTGTATCAGTTCGCAAGAGTGAATTTCACTTTATTCCTTCAAGGAATGAATTTTCTAAGAGATCAACTTTAATGATTAATATCTCGCTTGGCGAGGCACAGCGACTCTCTACAGCACAAAAGTTGTAGTCACAATGCTGCAACATTATAACAATATTGCAGCGTTTATTTTTACAACGATGCTGTAAATTTTGTGCTGTATGAGACACATTTCTCGCCAAATTTGTGCAAAAACAAATAGGAACCTAATGAGCCTAATTTCATCAAGATTGGATGTAGGGAAGTTAAATTTAACATTTACCTTCAGTCTCTGCTTTTAGAGGGTGAAATTATTCACCCTATACAGCACAGAAAGATTGCAGAAACATTGCAGAATAATTTCACTGAAACATTGCAATATTGCATGGTGGTTGCGAAACGTTACTGAATCATTGCTGCAAGATTCCAACAATGTTAAAATGTCTGCTTTTTGTTATATTGCAATGAAACGTTTCAGCAATATTGCAATGTAATGTATTTGAATAATTTTCTTACGAAGACTCTAAAATAAAAACTATTTTTTCTGTACATATATCTCATTTTAATTTTTTTACAAATCTAGCATTTCTAGTGATGCTTTCTATAAAGCAATCTTTTTATGATAAAACCATAAAATATTCCAATAAATTAATTTTGAAGAATAAATTTATTCGTAAGGATAAAGCATGTATGTACCCTGAGCAAACTATAAATATTATTCACATTAACATGGTTTATTTTTGCGTTCACATCAGGCATACAAATACATCATCGATCACATAATTAATATTTCGATAAATTGTTTTTAGTAGCTTAATTGCTTATCCGATAATTATGATTGTATCCAAATTCGATATTATACAAAATCTTTTGATTTCATATTTAAAATAAATATAAAACTTAGCTAATGAAATGGCCGTCGAATAATAGATTAATAAATTTTTTATTTAAATATAAAAAGGGATTATATTAATTATTATATCATAAAATAATTTAAATTATATCATAAAATAAATTAAACTAAAAGACTATACTACATAAATATTAGAAAAAATTATATTTTTATATTATTATTGTAACAATTAAAGAATTATAGTTTTGTAACGTTTCTGGAATATTACTGACAGGCATATTACTGACATTTTGCAGGCATATTGTTAATTTACATCTCTGCAATGTTACATTGTAATCTGCAATATTGCAGCAATATTGCAATCTTCTGTGCTATGTGGAACTTTTCGCAGAGAAAATTGAAAATTGACTCGCTTGGAGTGATTTTTCAAAGAGTGATTCTTCACTCTGTAAGAAAATTTTACTCCTGCTAGATTGACGCAACTGTCATTCTCCGGGAGTGAAATTTCATTCCCAAAAATTTAGAGTGAACTAATACGGAAAAGAAAAGTGAGTGAAACAATTATCACTCAAGCAGAACAAATCAAATAACGTCAAAATGGCGATAATGTTAAAATAAATCATAAATAAAAATTAATTTTTAGTCATTATTTTAGAGTCGTTTATTAAATACTCAAATCAAACACAAATCATCATCATGACATGTCATCAACAAAATAGTATAACATGAATGTATAATTTCACACTCTATTAATAATATAACTCTTATGTACAACATGTGTTGTATTATGTTTATATTGTTGAATTTGAAATTATAATGTTGTCATTACATTATTGTTAGTTGATATTTACTAAATATATACATGAAAACTCAAACATTACAACAAGTCGTGATAATGTCATTTCGATGTTAAAATAGATAAAAAAATGATTTTTAATTATTTTGAAGTCGTTTTGATACTATTTTAATGTCATGATAAATCTCATGATATTATTTTCTATTTGGAAAATAATAACATACATACAAAATAATAACATATTACTTTAATTAATATCATATAAATCATTAATTAATATTACATAAATTTAATTACTAATTATTAGAAATTTTATGCAGATTTAATATCATATAGATCAATCATTGTTTTTAATTTATTGCAGATTAATATTTGAAAAGCATAAGGAACATAATGTCTTTACGTGCCGCTAAGAGGAAACTTGAGCAGCTTCGATCGTTATGAAGGCGCGAAGCGCATAGCGACTAAGGAGTCAATAACGAACTTCAGTATTACGATCTCAAGGTATGTTTGCGTATTACTTCTCGGTAATACGTTTGTGCAATTTCACACTTGCGATTGTAGGCGCTCGCACACACGTGTTCGCTTATATCCGGCTTTCCGAGGAGACGAGAGTTTCGCGCCTCGGACTCAAGCGATATGCAAATTTTAGTAGTAACCCTTAAACTTAGCGCCCTGACCTAGATGCTCACCTGTCTGGAGAACAGGGAGATGTCTTGCGATTATGCACGATTTACCATGTCGCCTATCCAGTTGCAAATATAAGATCCTTGCGATATTGTCAAAGAGAAAATCATTAAGAGATTATACATGTTCTCAGCGTCGAAAAATTGACGCAGTTTGAGAATTTTTTTTTAGGAAGTAAAATAAATTGAAAACTAATAATTCTTCGTTCTTTCTTGATATTTTATTTATATAAATTTTTTTTTTGTTTAATTTTTTAAACATAGGCTCCGTAATCTGCAGTAGTGTCAATGTCTGCACGTTAACGAAAATCCAGGCTTCATTTTAATTTCTTGTAGGGACACACAAAAGTATTAAAATTCCAATATGTCTTCTAAAATAATACTGTAGTTGAGGGTTAGGCTCAAATTTTTGAATGTATATAAAAAATAAGATTTTAGACTATTTAAAAAAAGTATCAATTTTTTGTTAAAAATTTAATTTTTAAATTTATTAGAAAAATATTTAAAATTAAATTTAAAAAAATGGGCCGTCGAAATTTAACTACATTATTTTAGAAGACAACTGGAATTTTAATACTTTTGTGTTTCTATAAAAAAAGAAGTTAGAATGCTAAAAAAAAACGTCAGAATCCATATGGAGTCCTAATTTTCGTGCAGCGGTTGCATTTTACAGAGCATATATGTAATCCAATTCAACAGAAAAAATTTTTTTTATGTAAATACAATCTTAAGGAACAATGTGAAATTATTAGTTTTTCATTTTATTTTATTTTATTTCTTTGAGAAAAAATTCCAAAATACAACTTTT
>Ga0157364_1002751_pt1 | contig 16671 bp, 9 predicted proteins | sample AttsexASBM2_FD_111476 | JGI IMG/M metagenome (GOLD analysis project Ga0157364, IMG submission 111476) | Fungus gardens microbial communities from leaf cutter ant in Ribeirão Preto, State of São Paulo, Brazil - Atta sexdens ASBM2 | ecosystem: Host-associated > Fungi > Mycelium > Unclassified ... | reverse complement strand
CTTTTCCAGCACTATTTACAAGAAATAGCTAAATATTAGTATACTTTAGAGCATAACACAAATAACATTCTTATAAGCTAACTCCAAGACCTATACACATTAGTATTCAACTATATGTCAGGCATGGTTTATACTAGAAGGTGAAAGTCTGTAGGGTTGGCTTGGTAATGTGAACTTGTAGAATGACCTTAGTTTTAGCTTATATACTATACTATCTATTTGTTATGTGATTGTAACTTCAGAGAAGTAAATGAAGTCTGAGATGGAGATGAGTACTGATTTGGTATATCACTATTGAACACTAGAGATCAGGTTCAATAAGAATTATCTTTGTTAATTATCAGACTAGTGAATTAAAATATAACTACTAGTCTTATATACAAGTAGGAAATATAGAAGATGTTCAGGATTTCAGTATATCATTTTTATTGACCTGAGTGGAGGTTTCAGTGATAAAACACTAATATGAGTAAGATAGTAGAACCCTGCTATAAAAGACCAAGTTCAATAAGAATATTATTATAACTTAAAAATCTTAGAGTTGATCAATAAATAAAACCTTGTATTAGGATTAATATAAGAGAACTCAATAGAGAACTTTATACAATATAGTTTACCTTGTATACTAATCACTCATGGTCCATGCCCTACTACTTTAGCCTATTCTAGTATAAGCTTTAAGGCTAACATATATTTAACATATGTTATAACATTATTATTCCAGATCCTTCTACTTTCTTTTATTATATTATGTGAGTATGTGATAATGTGATGGTAATAGCATCATATTGTGATAGTGACTTATAGTATCACATTAGACTCTAACCCTAGTTCAAAATATAAAATAAATAAAAAATAAAAATAAAATAAATAAAGTCTATTCTTTACAATCCTGACAAGTATTCTCATTATAAAATATCCAGATTGTTGCATCACTACCACAGGAGTATATTGCAAGAAGGATAGCTATTATAAAGGATGAGCTTGTATTATAAATATTGGAATAATGGTATTACTATGAGAGTATATTTTCAGAATGGATAGACTTGACATATGATACTCTACTTTTGTACTTATAGGTATACTCCATCTACCATCACTCTCAAGATTTCTATTCTTCACTAATACCTTAGTATCTAAAACCTTTCTTACTACTCTTGACCTTATATCCTATCTGTTATAATTGAGAACTCAGAATTAAGTCAAGAAAGAAATCTTATATAAGGTTTATATGAGAAAACCTAATAGAGTTCCAAGTACAAAGTATCTATTTTATATATACTTAGCTAATGGTCTATACTATACTAAACCTAACCTATTCTAAAGAATATATATACTATATATTGTTAACATATGGTGTAATATTATTATTCTAGAATCTTTTATAAATTTTTGTAACATGTGATTTTGTAACCATAACTTGTAATTGTAGTATGTAATATATGATGTCACACTAACTCTTAGCTCTAAATCCAAAATAAATGGAAAATAAAAAATAAAATGAGAAAAGAAGTGAAAATAAATAAGTCTACTATCTTTAACTCTAATATCACTCCTCTTTCAAGGTTTCTCCTTCAGAGAAACTAACTTCTATTTTTGCCAGTTTCTCTCTAAATTCTTCAGATACTTTTACTAACAGCAACTTAGTGATAAAGTCAACTGTTAAATATGTCCATAGTTTTTCTAGAACCTTATTTGCCATCAAATTTCCTACTAGTATCTTTATCTGATTTTTCATTCTCTGACATATATTATATCTATTCACATATTTTTCAATATCTTTTGTCACCCCTAGGCACCAGTATTTTCTCATTACTTACTCCATTGTCTTCTATCTCCCTCCATATTCTGGTGCTGGTATATTATAGTATAACCAGATTATTTCTACTCTCAACTCTTTATTCTTTAGTATATATATCCTTTCTTCTTTTAATACTAAATTTCCTTCCACTTGCCATTCATTCCCTCTAAGTACTTTTACTCCTGCATTCTTCATCTCTTCTACTACTTCTTCATCTTTTTCTTTAGCTATTTTCATTTTTCTAATATATCTACTTCAGATTCTTCTATTACTACTTCTGCTAAGTTATGAATCCATTCTTCTTTGATTAATGTCTGATTTTCATTGTTCTTTTCTACACCTACTTTCCAGTATGGTGTTGTGGCAACCACTAGTCACTAAGACCAATAATCACACAAGCAGCAAATTTCTCAGTAGGATATTAAGTAGAGATCACAAGAGAACTTGACAAGGAGTCTGCTAAATTGTTACCCTATTTATATAAATTACACATAGTCCATGCTACTTAATGATTACCCTACCCTAAAGTCCATACATTGTCTATGAGTGCACCATGTATACACCATGAGATAGCTATATAGTTAATATGCTCCTTGACATTATCTATCTAGTCTGCTCTAGGCCTATGCCATCACATCATGTGACATGTCATGTGACCACAGTCACATGCCTCTTCATCATTAATAAAAAGAAAAAGAAAATCAAAAAGAAGAGAAATATAAAATCAAGAAAAATAGATAAAAGAAAAAGAAAAAGATTAGTTCTTACACACATCATAACATATGGTCTCTTACTAAGTTCATCTGCTTTCCCCATTTTTGTTTCTAGTACATATTTTAAGGTAAAGTCAAATCTTAACAGGTAGAGTGCCTAACAGACTTATTTTCTGTTTGACTTTTGCACTTTCATAAGATATTCTAAGTTCTTGTGGTCTGTCCAAACCTCAAACTTGAATTTAATGCTCTCTAATAGATGCATCCAGTTTTCTAGCCTCCTTATCATTGCTAACATTTCCTTGTCATGAATCTTGTAGTTTCTTTCTGTCTTATTGAGAGATTTTGAGATATAAGCTACTAGTCTCTATCATTTATCTTCACATTCTATAGATAAAACCTCTCTTGTTGTATAATCTGACATATTAACTCCCATCCTCACTTTTGTCTAAGTTTAGTACTGGTAATACTAATTCTTTTGTAAATATTTCCTTTAACTCTTTGAATGTCTTCTCCTACTTCTTTATCCAATCCTATTTCAAGTTTTTATTTACTAGGTTATATAGTGGTCTGGCTATCACTGCAGAATCTTTAATGAACTGCTGATAGTAATTAGCTAGTCCCAAAAATTTCTGTATGTCTTTAACCTCTTTCAGAGTTAGCCAGTCTAACACTGTCTTTACTTTCTCCTTCTCTATCTTAATTTCTTCCAGTCCAATCACTACTTCTAAGAATTCTACTTCCCTAACCTTCCACTTGCATTTTTCTGGTTTTATATATAAATAATTTTCTACTAATCTCTTCATCACATCTTTTACAACCTTATTATGCCCTTTCTCCTTTTCCATTCCTATTATAATGTTATCAATGAAACTCACTACTTCTTCAGTGTTGATCAAGTCCCATAGGATCTTATTTATCATTATTTAAAACATTGCTGGAGAGTTTGTAAGTCTAAAGAATATTACAGTTGGTTCAAATAACTCTTCCAGAGTTATGAATGCTGCCTTCCACTCATCACTTTCCTTTATCTGTACATTATTATAGCCCTATTTCAAGTCCAACTTGGTAAATACTTTTTTAGTATCTATATTTTCTATGATATCCAAAATAAGAGATAAAGAATAATTGTTCTTAATAGTCTACTCATTTAAATACCTATAATTCTGTACCATCTGCTTCTTACCATCTTTCTTTTCTACAAAAAACACTAGTGCCATTTGAGATGACTTAGAGGATCTGATATACCTCTTTCTTAATTGTTCTTCAATGAACTTGCATACTTCTTCTCTCTCTTCTCTTGACAATAAATATACTTTTCCCTTTCTTAGCACAAACTCTTTCTTTACTTCTATTGTATGGATCCACAACTTTTTTATTAGCATCTTTTCACTTGCTTTCTTTCCAAAGATGTGAATCTACTTATTGAATCTCTAAGAAACTAATTTCTTGGTCTCTTCTTCAAATTTTACTGCTTTTTCTTTATTTCAAATTTCCTATTCTTCTACTATTTTCTTCATTTCTATTATTCTATCTTTCTTTGGTTTTTTCTTCTTTTTTTGCTCTATTTCTTTTTGTTTCTTTCCTTTTTTCTCTTTTTTCTCCTCTTCTTTTCATTTTTGCCACCACAGTTTTTTCTGCTTTAGCCTCTACTATTTTCTATACTCCTTTGGACACCTTATCATTTTCACCTTTTCTGTTCTCCAATCAATAAAAGGGAAGAGAATCAATTGGTATTGGTGATGATAAAAGTAGTAGATAGAGGTAAGGTGGAGCTAGTGCTGGCTTCTTCCTCAGACTCAGACTCTGAACTGGACTCTATCTCTGTAAGTGCTAGTGAGCTTTCTTCAAGCCCTACCTTACACTGTCTACTGACTACTTAGATAACTAACTACTACTCTAAATAATTGTAAACTATTTTGTCTTAAAAAAGACATTTTATACTAGACAGCATCTGAAGAGACATTGTTATTCTTCTGCATAGACAGGTCACAAAGAGATACTACAGCATAAAGCTACTACTTGAAGAAGACTAACTACTATGTTTACACAAGGTAATATGTTCACAAAGTGTTAGTGGGCTTTAACACAATATAAATAACTAGACTTCTCCTATCTAGCTAATATACCTCTTGAACCTAGGGTCTGACTATTCTTCTTGACTGAAGAGTAGTATTGTTCCCAGTCAAGAGTGATGATAGAGTAAAGAAAGAATGTAGAGAAGGTCCTGAGTTGAGTGGTCTCAAGAGGAAGTATCAAGTTCTAATGTTATGATTGAAGACTCAGAGTTAAGTTAACAAAAGAACCTTGTATAAAGTTTACACAAGAGAACTCAATAGAGTTCTGAGTACAAAGTATCTACCTTATATACACTTAGCTAATAGTCCATGCTACACTAAACCTAGTCTACTCTAAAGGACATATGTTTTATAACTTAGGTCCAAGGGTTAGAATAAAAGACCACTCTTGTATTGAGTAATACAAGAGAACTCAATAGAGTTTCTAAGTATAAGATGTCTACCTTATATACAAACTACTGATAGTCTATGCTACACTCCTTTAGCCCTACCCTAATGACCATGTGTTTGCCTTGAGGTTGACATGTACTAACTATGTCATATGATATTATTATTTCTAGAACTTTCTATGTTATTTCATCATGTCATGTGAGTGTGTGACCTATATGATAGTGATTGTATCAGTGAATGATGTGACCACTGAGTCACAACTATGTGACTGTGACATTTGATGTCATCTTTTGTTTTCTTCACCTATGTCTAAATAAAGAAAAAGAAACTCAAAAGAAAAGGAAAATAAAATGAAACCAAGTCCATCACTCACAACTCTGACAATGTATACTATATTCTATTGATATGTGGTATGACATGTTGTTATGCTGGAAAATACTTTTTTGCAAAAGTACAAACTCTCATAAGATTTTTAAGCATATAAGACCTCTTTGAAGATACTAGTGAGAAGATCTTATACTTTTAGATAATGCTTCAGGCTCTCTCAAGTGGATACTAACTAGATAGATAGTATAGTAGCTGTTCAACAAACCAGACTTAGCAGAGTATTGTGAAATATCTAGCTATCTACTGTTCCAGCTTGTATATGTACAGAGACTACTTGGTAATAACAGAAACATGCCATAATATTGTTCTCTAGAGAACTATAGAGAAAGTGATGTTACCTACTTGCTAAAGAAATAGAAATACTAGAATTACAAGGAAATTGATGTTATCTACTCATGAACAAAATAAGAATACTAAAACCATACTAGAAAGTGATATCATTCACTCAAGAAAGACTAGCTATAAGGAAAGAGCACTCAAGAGCACTATTGACATAGCTATAAATATTGAAATAGTAGAATAAGATAGGAACACAACTGATTGGAAGCTATAAGAGTCAAGAATACACTCTTGAGTAGAAACAACTGGTAAAAATGCTAGAAAAAGAAAGAATTGGTACTTATGAGCAGGAAATGGGGTATTAGGCTGATTTTATATTGCAAATAGAAAGAGGATCATGTACTTTCAAGACCTCAGAAAGCTTTCTTATAGTTTTAGTCTTCATTTTTTAGTATTATTCTCTGTAGTTTTAGACTAATACATAAGCTACAAGTAGAGAAGAGTAATAAAGAGAACACTTCTATCCAAATTTCCCCACTTAAGAGCAGTTTTAACCTTTATTTTATCAAGTGAGTGTTACTAGTACCTATTATTACTTTTAGATAAGTTTTAATTCTAGCAGTCTGAAAAGGGCTAGTGAGATAAGTATCAGTCAGTATCTTTAGTTATAAGGTTCAACTTCAGAGTACATCATCTGGAATAAATAGTGTTGTTGGAGGCTCTTAAAGAGCTTTGTAGTCTATTTATTAGATTTTCCAAAGGAACTTGTTACACAGTGTAAGGTTCACTGTTTAGAAGTGTGTTAGAAAGAGAAAGTATTTATAAGTAGATGTTACTTGTATATTTATTTTAATATTCTTTCTAACTTCATTTTTTTACATTCATGAGAGCTTTTTTAAGAGTTTTATGTGTTCTAATTTTATTCTATATCATTGTTTCTATACCTTCTATCAATTCCTGATGCTAATATCATTCCATTTGAATTCTTTAGTATACAGTTAAGAACTAGTGTTATATAGTTCTTGTTATGCCCCAATATAACCTCTTTTCTGCTTGATCTTATCAATGTGATGATGTGACTGTGACATATGACAGTCACACTAACCCTTAACCCTAAGTCTGAAAAATAAGAAAATAAATGGAAAATAAAAAATAAAATAAGAAAAGAAGTGAAAATAAATAAGTTTACTATCTTTAACTCTAACACTATTCTTACTGGACTTCAGCAGTAGTTAACAAACAGGACAGGCTTTCTTAAGCTCATATTCTTTATATGTCTTGCTATTAATAGACCAGTTTTCTTGTAACCAATATAAGATCTTCTGTGCTTTTTTATTTTTTAGAAGTAGCTGAGCTTTCAAGTAGTCTAAGAGTTTCTTTTATGAAAAATCCACTACTAGTACCTTATTTATTACCACATAGCCTGAATTTGAGTAGCTCTTCTATAAACGCTTTCTTCCAATCAGTGCCATGTTGTAGCAACCACTCGCCGGAATAGCACTCATAGTATGTTGACTTCAGCAAAGCTCTCAGTAGGCTATCTAGTAGTGGGGATTACAAGAGAACTCAATAAGGAGCCCTCACTATATTATCCACTATATATATACATAGCTCCTGGTCTATACTACAACAATATCTATCCAGCCCTTAAGTCCATACCACTACCTCATGTTCTATTACTCATCTACATGTGTTTTTCTTAAGGCCACCATGCTTCCTACATGTGCCCTGACATCATACTCTTAATCTCTGCTGTACATGTGTGTACCATGTGTATACTATAAGGAACTCTTGTCCCTTGACATCATTCCTAACCCTAACTCCTTCTAGACTCTTCCCAATCCTTCTAGACCGTTCTAGCCTCTGTCACATGACTTCCAGGTTACATGCTCTCCATCTGTTATAGACTAATAATTACTACTGTTCTATATCTGTCCTAACCCTAATCCTACCTGAAGTCTGTCCACACTCTCATGCTATAACATGCCACTATTAAAGCTGTTAACAAATTAGAGAGAATAACATACTACTATGAAATCTAAGCTATAAAGGATTATCTAGATGAGTTCCAAATCCTAATCTCTAAAGTTAACTATACCAATTCCTGCACTATAGTAGTTAAGTTCCACTATGGACTTTGAACAGTAATTTAGAACCAGATTGTAATCCTACTAGTGGAGAGACCCAAAGATACAGATCTTTTGGCATGGTTTAAGGATATATAGAGAATAGATCAAGTTAGATAAGTTAATAAGATATTCAGTCAACTTAGTATACCACTACTATTTTCTCTTTCAATTATAAGCACTATGAAATTCTTCTGTTATTCCTATTCCTCATTAGCTGTCTCCTATTACATTAGCATTCTTATAAATATTTACACCACTCAAAAATTATACTCTGTGCCAACCAGAAATTTTTACTATTATAAAGATTCAAACTATATAGTTGTTGGATATCATTTACACTAGAAAACAAAAGTTCACAGAGTTAGCTTGGGAATATATAAAGTATGAAAACTCTATATAATGAGCTCAGTAATATGAACTTTCTAGAATGACCTTGGCTTCAGCTTATGTGCTGTGCTATCTGTTTACCATATAGTTACAACTTGAGAAAATGGAACAAAGTTCAAAGGAGATGAATACTAATAATAGTATGTTTCCATTAAATACTAAAGATGGAGTTCACTTGAATATTTGATTATTAGACTAGTGAATTATAGTGTAACTACTAGTCTTATATACAAGAAAGATAAATAGAAGATGCTTGGAGGTTTCAGAATACAATACTAAGCAGAGATTTTAGTAATGAAATATTAAAAGAGATCAAAATAGGGGAACTTTGCTATAGAATACCAAGTTCAATAGAAGTATCTCCATTGTGGAAGACTGAGCACTTGAAGATCACAGAATTATTGCATCACTGTTATGAAGACATGTTGCAGAAAATATAGCCATTATGGAAGACAGGCTTTGCACTGGAATTGAAGAAGACATCACTGCTATGGAGGATAGTTTTCAGAATGGTTGAACTTAGTATATGACAATAGTCTGTGATTGTTTATCCAGACTAGATGTCCAGTAATTAACTGTTGAGCAACAAAAGAAACTAATAGAAAACTCGAACATATTAAAAAATATTGAAATAATATAGTAGTTAGAGTCTGTAAAGCTTGAAGATTTCAGTAAGAATCTAGTTAATGAGAATTTTGTATAAGAGTAACTACCAGTATATGTATTTTGTGTTATGATTCAAACCTCAAAGTATTTAAGATAGGAAAGAAACTGTATATTGGGTTAACATAAGAAAACTTGATAGAGTTCCAAGTAAAAAGTATCTACCTTATATATACTAGCTAGTTAGTCTGTACAAGACCTTATCTAACCTACTCTAAAGACTATATGTTATCCATAAGGTCAACATGTGGTTAACATACTATATTATAATACATTAAAATGGACATATTATTATATAAAGTAGTTATCACCTTTAGAAATCCCAATTCTGTTCTTTTAGGATTTCCTGGAGGTAAGTATATAGTTTAGTATTTCTTGAACAATAGACTTAGGATTTCCTAGAGATTTGAAGTACTTTGCTTTTCTGCCCAGTTGCTCTAACATACACTCTATAAGGCTAATATACTGTTACCATACTATATGATATTATTTGTTCTAGAACATTTTATATTCTTTTCTGTGTCATATGATTATATGACTTGTAATTGTGATATATATGATCACCTTGTAATAGGTTTTACACATCTATTTTTATTTTCTTTTTTTTAAATCAACAATTTATTATGTGGAGTTTATAGGCAGACCATGGTAACTACCAAGTAGTTACAAACATTTATATTAAAACAACATGAAAAGAAAAAAAAAAGAAATCAAAAGGAAAAAGTAAAGTAAACTACAACTAGAAGACATTTATTTAAAAGATAGTATATTACAAACTGGTTAAGTGATACATTCTTTTTTAAGGAAAGTATTACTGTTGAGCTCTAAGAAATGAGTGAAATAAGCTATGGTGTCTTGTCTTGGATTCCAATAATTGTTGTATCTCTTGTACTTATGTAGAATATGTCCTGTTTCAATTAGATAAAGACTATAAGAACATGAAAAGTCTTTCTGAGGGAAGAATCTTAAGCAATATTCACTGATAGGAGCATGATTAACTATAGCTCTTATAACTCTTATACATAATAAGTTTGAATAATCAAAATACTTTAGCCATAAACTTCCTTTGGAATATACTAATTTAATGATATTAAGATTATCGTTAAGAAGATCTAAGAAGTTTCTTACTTTCTCATCCAAAGCCTGAAATGTTATTTTCCATACATTGATGATTTCATTACATTCATTCTTTTGACTAAAGTCCTATAAAGTCTTGTACAGAAAGATAGATACTAAGTTGAACTTTTTTGTCTCTTTGTCAAGAATATCATAAAGGGGCTATTTATCTTGGTTCAGACAATCCTAGAACTCAATGGAATTGTGTTAATTTCTTCTAAAGAACTCCTTAAATTCTTTAGAAATGGATATTGTCTGAACTTGGTATGGGTAAATAGAAGAGTCAAATATTTTCTTTGTTGCATATATAGAGTCAGTAATAACAACAATTTGTTCAATATTGGTTAATTGAGTGGCCTGATTTAGGCCACATCTGATCACAAATAATTCAGCTTCAGTAAAAGTAATATTAACAGTATGATAGATTGTCTTGATGACAGGAGAGTCATGAATATGAATATGAGCAATAGATATAGCAACTTGGTTTTTGATAGTTACATCCAATACAACAATAGTAGTTTTGGGATCTGTTGACATATGAAGTATAATTTTGTCAAGTTTGCAAAGATACACCTTTTTGACTTTAGCATATTTTCTATTAAATAAGTGAAAAAAGAAGTGACTAGGAAAAATATCAATTAGTCTATTTCCAGAAGAAAATTTGCTACTAAAAGGATTGAAAGAATTAAATAACCCATAAAGTCTGTTGTTAGCATTAACTATAGGACCTTTGATTTTCAATCACTGTTTGGAAGTTAAACTTTTGAGTAACATAAGATGTTGGTTTTTATTAGAAGAGTATCTTAACTCTAGTAATGAGCTAATGATGTGACTTGGTAGTAATGATTGAGTTCTGAGTTGTAGTCTACCTATTATGACTCAAAGACCTTAGGGTTGGTTAATAAAAAGAATCTTATATTAGAGTTAACATAAGAAAACTTAATAGAGAACTCTGTACAAGATTGTTTACCTTATATACTAAACTACCATGGTCCATGCTACTACTTCCCTAGCCTACCCTAAATGACCATGTGTTCATCTTAAGATCAACATATGTTGTATATGTTGTATAACATTATTGTTCTCAAACTTTCTACCATGTTCTATATAATTATTACTGTGACTATGTCATATGATGTGACTGATTTGTGACAGTGTGATAATGACATCACTCTAACCCTAACCCTAGATTCAAGAAAATAGAAAATAAAAGAAGAAGAAAAGAAAAAGAAAATTAGATAAAAAAACTAAAGTCCAAGCTTCATATATCTGATACTACTGCTAAGTTTCTAAAGATGTAGATGTATAGAAATGAGGCCTGCAATTGCTTTAATGCCCAGTGATGGAGATGTGTAGAATACCCCTAGGATTCATAAAACAGCTCTTTGTTATATACTTCTGAGGATTTTAAGTAGATATACCAAAGAAGCTTTGTTGTAAAACTACAAAGGGAATCTATAAAGTGTAATAGGTAGGACACACATCCTATATAAAAGGCATTTTAGGGATGAGATAAGACCTCTTGACAATAGTCTTGTTCATATATAAATCAATATGTTAGCAAAAGAATAGTTTCTTGTCAAAAATAAATTCCAAGTAGTACTATGTTTCTTTAGAATAGAGAATAGGTCCTCCTAGAATGGTGAAGTCTAAGAGAGAAGGGTTGAAGACTTCTTGTACTCTAGAAAAATGGAAACTTCTATTTTTTCATGTTCAACAATTAGCCCAAACTGTTTCAGAAGAAGTGACATGATACAATAACTATAGAAAAGTTTAGAGTTTGAAGACAGATTTGTTCTGAGAAATGGAAAGACCATTGTCTATGAAAGAGATGACTGAGACTGAAATTTTTAGATTTTTTAATCTTTTTTCAAAAATATGAAAAACTAGCAACAAATATAGTGCCAATAGAATAGGGGAGAGAGCTGATCCTTAACCAACTCTAATGTTAACATTAAAGAAAGGGAAAGAAAAATTGTTCCAAAAATACTTAGTCTTTCTTTTTACTAGATAATTGTGAAAGAACTGTGAAATCTTGAGGTTAAATTCCACCTTATTCAGAATTAGTAGAAGTAGCCTATGATTAAGAGATGGGAAAAACTATGCAATGTCAAATGCCAAAGTACTAGTTGAGCAGTTTTTGACCTAACCTGTACATATAAGATGAGTGAGAACTATGTCAGAGTCAGTTGTTGACTATTGTTTGAGACCACTTAGTTAGTATGGATGAATCACATTCCTAGATAAAGCTTGGAATTGTAGTCTTTCACCAATGACTTTTTCAATTAACTGGCCAAGTATATTTAAAAGAACAATAGGCCTAAACATTTATGGAGTGTTGTACAAAGCTTTATTAGGCTTGGGAATAATGATTGAAGTTGACATTTTGAAGTGTGATGGCCAATATTCTAAGTTGATACATGTGTTAACAATATTGATGATATTTTTAATACATGATGAATTATGAATGATAACTTTAAGGTGTCTCCAAGAATATTTATCTGGTTTAGGAGTTGAAGTGTTGTTATACTTGTTAATAAATGATAGAAACTCTTCTTGTGAAAAGGCTGACCACAAAGTAGTAGTTTTGTTTGAGATTTTATCTAACAAGACTGTATTAACTTGTTGATTTTGAGCTGAGTTAAAGGATTCATGAAGAGCCTACCAAAGATCATTGAGCTCAAGACAGGGATATTAATTATATTTGATGGCTTTAATAGCCAGAAGCTTTCTCTTTTTGACTCAGTTCATAAGTTCCCATAGTCTGCTACTTTTGCCCACAATTTCCTGAATTTTGTTGTCAAAGAATTGTTATTTACTCTTCTTAACCATATTCTTGAAGTTTTTCCAATCTTCCAACTATCTTGAAGTTCTTCCAATCTTTCAACTGCCTTGAAGATCTGTACCTCTCCAAATCTTTCTGACATTCTTTGTTCTACCATGATTTCAAATGTTTTGTGATATTGACTACTTTTGAGTATTTGAAACAGATTTCATTTATATTGTGTGTGAATTCTTATACAATGTTTTCAAGGTCTTCCTTGCTTTCAATATGGTCTATGTTAAGTCTTTTGATGGACTCAATAATTTTAGCAATAAACATTGTTTCTTCTTTACTATTTTTGACAATTCATTTTCTGGTTTGGATGTATTCCTTAAAAATCAAAATATTCACTGTAAGAGAAACATGATCTGATGATATTCTCCATTTAGAATGAATGATGTGATTATCAAATTCCTCTGCATCTGGATGAAGAAACATAAAATGGATAGCTGAGTTCAAATCATTAAGGTTATTCAAATATCTAGTAAAAATCTGATTATTTAGACAGACAGATATTAAAAGAGTCTACAATATCTGTAAGAGTATCTCCATATATTGAATGATAAGAGAAAAGAGGATCCCAAGTACTATCTCTAATATTAAAATTACCAGTCATAATAAGAATGTTATTAATGTTAGTTTCTATATCCTTGAAATACTTCAAAGCTGTTTGAGAAGAATCTGAATAGATGTTTAACAAATAATAAATAGAGCTTTGGTTGAAAAAGAAAACACAAGAAATATCTCTGTGATTAAAAATATCTTTTTGTAATGAGAAACAGAAACTTGATAGTCTTATATTGATATATGTAATGACTCTTGGTGCATCATGAGTGTTTGATGGGTTTCTAGAAAAGGTTATCCAATTGGGGTGATTAGAAATACCTACCAAATCCTCTTCTTCTTTGTTAGAAGAACTAGAAACAGAGCATATTATTGACCATGGTAGTTTTTGAATGAATACAATATCAAATTCTCTTTGTGCCTCTGAAATAGTATTAGTAAGCAGATTGTTCTTATGAATTTTTTAAGAGAAAACTTTGATTTCTTTTATACTTATGCTTGAAGACTGCTTATAGCTAAGTAAATTGATTTGTTTCTATTGTCCTAAATTTCCTAATATTTCTTTGAGTGTTATTCTCTATTAAATCAATGCTTCCAGAAAGGGCATAGATTTGAATCTGCTTGATGATTGTACTTGTAGTTAGAACATGCAAATAAATGGGAGCATAGTTTCCCTTGCTTTTTTTCAAGTCTAAATGAGTTAGTTTTGAAATTTACTTTGCAACACTAAAAAATGTTGGTGGTATTCACTCTTATGTGAACTGCTGTACTTGACATACTTTGACCCAGAAGTGATGCACATATTCATTATCTAAGTCCAAAATTAAAAAAAGTAAAAGTAAAAACCAAAAGAAAAGAAAAGAAAAAATAGAAAAGAAAATAAAGGAAAAATAAAATAAATAAAAAACCAAGTTTACTATTCACAACTCTAATATAATTATTCTAGAACCTTTTATATTCTTCTATGTAATACATGATTATATAACTATTACTATAATATGTAACATATATATAACACAATATTATATTGTATGATAGTTTGTAATAGTTACATGTGATATTATGCTAACCCCTAACCCTAAGTCTCAAAATAAAAATAAAATAGAAAGGAAAATAGAAATGAGAAAAGAAATGGAAATAAATAAAGTTTACTGTCTTTAACTCTGATATCTTGGCTACTGAATAATAAATTCACTACGTTATTTATAAAAGAATATAAGAAAAATAGTAACCTCTTAAACATACTTATTTTCTTACCTCATATTATTATTACTCTGCTTCTTTACTAGTTAAGATAAGAGAAAAAACTTTCTCTTCAACCTACTATCAGTGCCCTTAATATCTGTAAGACTTTTATATACTTGAAAATCTCCTCAATATCTCTGAATCCTTTGCTATACATACTCTAGTTAACTCTAGTACTATAGAAGTCTTTGTTAGAGTAACTAATAGAGTTCATGGAAATTTGCAGACTTTTACAACTTCTAAGAAAACCTAAGTTTTATTAATATAATACTTGTAAATATACCACTTATCTTTAGAAGAATCTAAGAGAACAAAGTAAGGTAGCAAACATCTTATATAACTGAGAGATACATTATAATCTCATAGATTAGCTTACTTTATGAGAAATAATCAGAATAGAATAACTAGAGATATTCTTGATAGAAACATCTAGAATATTAGCCTGAAAAGAAAGAGAAGATTATCATTGACAATAGATAGAGGGTTGAACTTGGAAGTTAGTAGTGGAAGATAGTAGGGTTGAGAGAATGACCATTGTAGGCTTTAGTGATAGTATTTGATTTGGGTTTAGAGTAGACACTGTGGACTTTATTAGTCTGAGATTTTGTTTCTATAGTAGTGTTGAAGATAAAAATGCAGATTCTCTTACATCTATCCTTTCTCTTAGATTGTTATAGCTTAAAGCAATAGAAATCATATAAAACTTGATAGTTGAAAACTCAGAAGCCCTAATGAACCACAGAACTTTAAGGTTCAGTCAGTAGAATTCTGTTACTTTGTCTAGAGTGAATATCTTTAAGATGTATTTCTAAGATTCTCTTCAAGACCAAAGTCCTTTCATTTGATGAGATATTGGAACTTTCTACAGTGCTAATGGCTATTTAGAATCTTTTCAACTTCCTACTCTTCTTATCTGTTTATGAAAATAAGGTCTAGAAAGGGCTTTGAACATCTATTGGGTATGGAATCTATAGGTATAGCAATTGGTTTGACAATATTAAATATCAGATATAGTCTTCTCAGTGATTGTAGGAGTTTTAGTTAGTAGGCTATGGACCCTACTGATTTCTTTACCACATAAGGCCTAAGATATCAATATAGTAGTTTGGCTAAAGGATGGATGGTATGAATGTCCATGGAATTGAGATATACCTTATTACTAGGCTAAAAGACTGGTATAGAGGTCTGTCTTTAGTTATAGTATAAGATCATATCATTCTGTAACTTACAGATTGCTAAGTTTTATTTTTCTAGTGTTATTTTCATCCATTTGGCAGGCCTAATAATACCTTCTATCTTGGAAGTTTGACAGTATGGTTTAAAATCCATTGAGAGCAGGTGACCAATATCTAAGAAAAACAGACATTACTTAGTAAAGACATAGATATAGTTGTTGTATTAGAACTCTACTATAGACAGGAGGTTATATCAGTCACTTTGCCACTGTTATAGTACAAAAGTGTGGACAGACTTAGACTAAGATTAGGGTTAAGTATTATAATTATTAGTCTACAATGGAAGAGAGATAGGAGATAAGCATGTGACCTGGAAGTTATGTAATAGAGTCTAGAGCGGTCTGGAAGGACTTGAAGTCTAGAAGGATTGAGAGGAGTCTAGATAGGAGTTAGGGTTAGGAGTGACATCAAGGGACATATGTTAAGATCGTTGACAGTAAACTTCATTTTTATTTTCTCTTTTCACTTTATTTTATTTTTATTTTTTATTTTTCTTTTATTTTCTATTTTTAGAACAACTTGGGTTAGGGTTCATCTGTCACGCTGTTACATCAGTCACAAGTTGATGGCGTAGTCACAAGACTGATCACAAGACTTAGAAGAATGAGGTAGAAGGTTCTAGAATAAAGTGACGTCATATAATATGGACAACACATGTTGGTCTCAGGTCATACACATAGTCATTTAGGGTAGGGTACACAGTAGTGAGCATGGACCATGAGTAGTAGTATATAAGGTAGACTACTTTGTACTAGGAACTCTATCGAGTTCTCTTGTGTTTCTCTAATACAAGAGTTGTTTTTATATCCAACCCTAAGGATTAAGATCATAACAACATGAGTTCCTCATGGTGTATATAT
>Ga0157364_1002750_pt1 | contig 16673 bp, 3 predicted proteins | sample AttsexASBM2_FD_111476 | JGI IMG/M metagenome (GOLD analysis project Ga0157364, IMG submission 111476) | Fungus gardens microbial communities from leaf cutter ant in Ribeirão Preto, State of São Paulo, Brazil - Atta sexdens ASBM2 | ecosystem: Host-associated > Fungi > Mycelium > Unclassified ... | reverse complement strand
GGTGCTGTGACATTCTGCGCGAACAGAATCATTCAATGATCGAGCTTCGGCCGAGCTTCGAAGAATACTTTCCACTTACTATGCGTCGAACAATTCTACAAAAACTTGCTGCCGCTTCTTCAACTTTCGTTGCCATGATCGCCAACAGTCGAACAAAAATAATGCCACTTGTTCGACGTGGATTGAGGAGTAAAACATTCGTCCTTCGATCACGATTCGATCAGAATCGTCCTACTGTATTATTATTCCGTACGGCGGATTCGCATTTTTACGAATCAGTAATTTACGCGAAATTGATTTTTCTTTGCTGTCTGTAAAAACAGTATCGTATTTCAAAAATTATTTAAGTATTCGCACCGACGTTGACAAATAAAGCTTTAATTCGCGATATATAACGGTTATAGTTCTTTATTCGTGAAGATTTATTTCTTGATATTAGTATTTTCGCAAGCGCTTGTACCATCCTCAACCTCCTTCTAACTATGCAAATAATGGCAAAGGAATAAAGCAGCGAGATGGCTAATGCAGTCTCATAACAAGAAAGTGTGCCATCGCGCGCGGAGGTCCACATTGCACATGCAAGAGTGCATCTCCATCATCGTAGCGGGTAATAGCACGACCGCGACATTAATCACCTCAAGGATTCCGCATTAGCCACTTGGTTACTATGTCCTCCGGTAATGACCGGTAAGTTCTTAACTTCCGTGCATGCTGGACGATTAATGAGATACACGCGGACCGAAAGCCACTCGTTAATCATCACTACAACGTAATCATCGAAAGCCGCACGGATCAGTTCGTCGTGGACATGATACAACAGAATTAGACGTTATACTCTCTTTTCCAAGAAAATCTTACATTTTGCTTCTTATCGATTTCCGCCATAAGCGATTTCCCGCGATGATCGAGTAGATTCTAATCTCGAATATTTTTAAATAAAAAAGTGACATGCAATGTTGTATGTGGCGGTAATAAACGGGATTCTGCTTTTATAGCAATCATGTACTTGCAGAGTCTTATATTAACTCTTAAACGTCATTTAGTTTCTCTGGGGACAACGCACTCAGTACGGCATACTCGACACAACTTTGATTGTATATAATCGTCATAAAAATGAACGTATTACAACACTTTGTTTTTTAAACGTTAAATATTAAGGAATATGACGATAACAAGCAAATATATCTTCATTGATTAAAACAAGTCACAATAAAATAAAAAATAAAAATTTTTGGAAAATTGTTTTTTTTTAAATTTGCATTTGTTAGAAAAATTAAAGTAAAAAGTTTTTTAATATTTCAAAAACTAGAAACTTTGGATTAAGAAGATTAAAGCAAAAAATATAACACAGCTAAAAAAATATATTTCAAACTCTTGGATGAATATGGCATATTTAAAGGTTATTCGTTCATTAACGTTATTCTTTACGCCAAAAGAAAAGGTAAATGTACAAATCTGCCGGGTAGATTAGCCTTTCAAAATAATAAAATTACCAAAATATTTTCAAATTTTATTACATTAAACATATAACAAAAAATATACCTTAAAAATAATAATCGAGAGGATATTGCAATTTCTGATACCATTATACATCATTTTTCGCATTATAAAATTACGATTTGTAAATATCCAAGCGAAGTGATAGAAATCATGACCGATTTCGTAATGCAGACTATTAAACCAATCGAAAGATCAATCAGCACGCGCTGAATCGAACATTGGATTTTTGTCGAGAATATCGAGGGTGTTAATACCTGACTCTGAGCTTCGTTTCTACAATCACGCTGTGATTTCGCAAAGTGTCAAAGGCGAAGTGTTTTCTTTTGCGAAACATCACGAAGCCTCGTTGACTCAGATTGAATATTGTCGTGGGAATAATAATATAATCGACCAGATGGCTGGTTATTGCGATATCGTAATGTAGTCGTGCGTAAATTACGTGATCATCTTGGAAAAAAAATTCTACAAGGCAATAAAAGATGTTTTTCGTCCTCGGATAAAAAAAATCGAATTTACGTGCATTTAAATTATTTTGTTTATAAGAGACAGTACGTAATAATTTCTCTCAAATTTCTTCTCTTCTTTGATTAGTATATATTGCTGTTAGTGAAATTAGAACACATCATCGAAAAGTCAATACATGATTTTATGCGCGTTGTTAATAACCTTGTTAGTTGATCTTGCCTTTCGAATCATTCTATATATGGAAAAGACGCAATCAAGACCACATCCTTTACGCCACTGGTTGTAAGCGACACCATAAGTAACAGTTACTTATGCTTAAAGTTTGTGTGTATTAGAGTTCGCGATTGCGGCATGACTGCGAGCGGCTTCGATTACTTTGCGATTTTATCGATTAGATTAATGAGCGAGAGCTGCACGTTTCAAACACGAAATCATCTTGCTATTCACAAAAGTCGAACGTTCGGCGATGATATTTCGAAATCGGTCGTTTGGAATTTACGAAAGTTTCATAAAGTAAATCTGATGTCTGGTTTATCATATTTGTCACATAAAAAATCGAACGAGTGACAATATTCTAATATAACTGAAAAATTATAATGTAGCTTAAGAAAGAAACTGAAGGAAGACTATCCCAGCTGATTTCAAATATTTCGACATTAAGCTTAATAATAATCTCTTATTTTATCATTTTATCGTTTTTTTAAATATCTTAATATAGTTTATATTGTTTCTTTAAATACTTATGTTAGTAAAATTATTCTTAATTGAATAAACAAAATTGCAATTTTTACAAACAAATAACAATTTAAGAATGATAAAATCTTTATAAATATAAATAATACAGACAAATGTTAATTAAATTTATATAAATATCTATTTAGATAGAATAAGATAACATCTAGTTAATAATTTAATAAAAATAATTAAAGTACTTAAAAAGATATGTGTGCAGTTATTTTATCAATTAAAATATATTTTTGTACATGTGTTTGGTACTCTAAAAATTTTTTATATTTTTTGCGATCGATATCTGCACTTTTTTTATTAGACTTAGAGAACTTAGAACGAACAATTGTATATTAAAAATTGCACTTCACAACGTAATTTAGTCCTTAACGCGAACAACTTGATGAGATCGCGTTGATCTGGTCCATGAGAGTACGACCAAGCTTGATGAGATGATTGAGGAAATCTCCAAACGGTAGCTGGCCAATTTAGTCGTTTCGTTCTAACGATCTCTGTTGCGGTAACGAGAGACCACACTGATACAACTAGTTTCGCCATATCCTGCAATAACACGATGATTGTTGCTTCGTAGATCTAGATCAAATCTATTAGAAACAAATAATAATAGTGGAAAGATAAGATATTTTAAGACTTATTATTTATCAAAATATATGAATAAAATCTAAAAACTTTAATATATTATTAAATCTTTTTATTATAACGAAAAATATATTCTCGTAATCAGTCTATTATAAAGAAGCTAAAGTATGTCACCATTGTGCAATTCATGATATACAATCGCGTGTTCCAACTTCTCTCGGCTTAGCAAAAATAAAACTTATTGCATAAATCGTAAGTTAAAGAAAATACTGTATAGATCTGTATTCTTATATTAAGAAAGACATTTATAACAGAATTTTGCATTATTTCTACGTAAAGTTATCAAATTTGAGGGTAACTCATTTACCAAAAGTGTAGCTCATTTATTAATTTTATGACATTTAAGCTTGTAAAATACAATATCCTTAATATATTTCACGATTTTATCTTCAATGAAGTATAACGAGTCAGCGTTTGCAATGCCAGCAAAAAATTCTCACCGTTTGTTCGTAGGCACATTAAGTCTTAACGGATTCAGTGAGATCCCGGTTCATAAGATCACACAAATATGTAACATTATTTCAGCACAAAGTAGTTAAGAGTTAAATAACATGGTCTGATTTTACAATTGGCACTGATCTTTCCGAGGCCCAAGGCGACTGCACACGCTTGCAATGCACTCTGAAAATCATTTAGATGCAGGTCGGCCACCGACAAGAGGAAGGTGCGTCCGTCCTTAGTGGCGAGCACAAAACTTAAGCGGCGATTAAACGATGAAAGGGAGAATAATAACAGGCGGACAGGCTGGTGTAACGACATCATACAGCTGCGCCGACGATTAATTTGTTACAGTTTTAACGTTCGAAGTAGTAATTTTAAGTGCGTGCGCCTTAGAGTTTAGAGCGTTAATTTATTCGCGTTAAATCTCGAAAGTCCGACCGAGATGCGCCCTTAAACCTTAAAAATGTTTTGAAAATGTCATACTATCGGCTTCCGTGTAATCGTAGCATATATACAATCTGATTTAATGTTTAAAAACCGTAAAATTTTAATATTCGTGTTTTTTGATAAAAGATCATTTGAACTAAATAGTATATCGCCTCTGATAAAACTTTACTGCAATTTGGATTTTTTTTGTATAAACGTATAATTTTCTCTCAAATTTCATCCTCATTTTTGTTCAAATTTTAATTTCCTTTAAATAAAAGTTTTCACATTTAAGTAAGTAAAAAACTGTTTAATAATTTAATAGAGATGTTGGAAAATAACGCTGATTTTTTTTTAAGTCTGAGATAATAAAAAAACTTGGGCTGGATAAAAAAACTTAGATTACAGATAAGAATAAAAAAATGGTAAAACTTCTCCTTTACACAGCCAGCCCCAAATGACTTCCGAGTGATCTTGATCTTGACTCTTAAGAAGGTTAAGATCATCGATCTTTTCCGTCACTCGTTATTCGTTAAAAAGATATTAATGAAATCGTTTTTATGAATAATATGACTTCCACGCATAGCGACTCTCACCCCTCCCCCCCCCCTCCTCCTGCTTGAGGGCGCACGACTTTCATAACGATTCTCACATCTCTTCCCTCCTGTTTGAGGGCGCACTTTCACGCGACCCATTAAATGATGTAATCGTAATGAATAAAATAATACATTCTTCACATTCTGTTGGAATGTATATGTTGTGTTGAAAGAATGTATTATATTACATTTTATTCATTATTTGATAATACATTATTTAATGGGTTGCGTGAAAGTCGTGCGCTCCCAAACAGAGGAAGAGGGGAAGTGAGAGTCGCTTCGCGTGAAAATCCCCAAGCAGGGAGAATAGAGGGGATGAAAATCGCTATGTGTGGAAGTCGTATTCATAAAAACGTTTTTATTAATAATTTTTTAATAAATAATGAACAACGGAAAAGATCAATGACCTTGACTTCTTTAAGAATAAAGGTCACTCGTAAGTTATTTGGGGCTGGCTGTATAAAGGGAAAATTTTATCAAACAAAGTAGCAAACGAAGAATTAATTCTATAATTTTCTATCAAATTTCGCCGGTTGGAAAGAAAAAACTAATTTTTATTTTTACTTTGTTACGACAACAATTATTAATGCGTGCTTTAATGCCAGTTCATTCAGTTTTCTTCAAGACAACTTTTTGCAATCGGCAAGACGATCTTCCTCGAATCGATCGATGAATCGGTTGCCCTCGCTGAATTTGTCCATCATCTTTAGAATGTTGTCGGCATGTGCCGACGACCGAATCAAGTTCAAGGCAACTTGGATAATAGGAATACAAGTCGTGTTCTACCAGAAGATATCTCGCATGCCGCATTCAGGCGCAACCTTCCATAGAAGGTCTACATACCTTTTTTGGAAAGTCGGATTCGATTATCGAATTAGTTAATCGATCGATTTATCAGGGAGTCAGTAAAATTATAAATATCCCAACATCGTTAATATTTGAACTATAAAATCTACATTTTTTTATGAACCAATAAGTATTGCATATTTATTTAACTTATTAGCACAATTGAGTCATTGTGTCTTGCACATTTCTTTTCTTCAAAAAAGAATATCAAATAATTATTTATAATATACAAACATTTACATACAATTTTTTTTTAATATATCTTATGAATATGTTAAGATAAATATGTAAAAATCACTTAATAATTTTTGTATATTTGTTAAGATAATGAAAATTAACTCGAAATACGAATGACCCATCGTATGCAGTAAAGAATTGGAAAAGTATTGTTTTATTAATTGTTAAAATAAGATACTTACCTTAAAAAATATAATTATAAGATTATTTAAGAACAATCTTATATAATTGTAAAAAATAAAATATTTATAATATACATTATCAAATAAAATTTAATAAATTTTATCTATTATTCTACACGATTTTATATTTGTAACTTTTTACATTTTGTCAGTAAAAGAATACTTTTCATAATGCATATCAAGAACTGGACGTGCGTGTTTGTGGCAAACTTTTTGCTAAAGATGACTTTTACGACCGGCTCCCGAAGTATTGCGGCCGTCTCGTGATTCACCTTATATATGAGCGACTCATTAGTAGGAAAGCGGAGCCGCGATCCATATCGAGACTGCTCCGATCATCGCCCACGAGCGAAGCGCGAATCTGTCTGATTTGTAGCTTAAACGAACTCCAGTCGGACGATGCGTTGTAAAGAGGCACGCTCCTGCATTATACGACCTACGTGCGCTTTGCATTTGATGTGCGCGTGGGCGACAAATTGCGGTAAATTACCACGAAAATCAGGAAACCGTATGTTAAACCGAGACCCAGGTCGGACCGTCCTTATTTTACCGACTGTACATTGTAGCTAATTTTTGATTGACACGCGCGGATTGAGTCATTGGCGGATTTCTAAATATGTCTATATATGCAACGGGAAAAATATTCACTGCTAACACGAGACACATTTAACGACATACTGTTAAAAAATCAAATCAAAAATCTAATTTCTTAATTATTTTTAATTTCTTAAATTAATCTATTTCTGTGGTTTCAAAACAAACAATGTCCATATTAATGTACGCACTTAGTAAATAATAAATAAAAATTTGAGTCAAATTTAATACATACATTTTCTTAAGTTAAATTGTTTAACTTCATTGTTTTAATTAAATTATTATTAATTTATTAAGTAGGAACAGTGACGACCTATAGAAATGATTAAAATTAACTCAAAGTATAATATGATATTATAAAAAGTTGTATCAACTTTTTCATCAATTAACATGTTCGAATTTTATTATCTCGACTATATTTGTAATTTTATTAAGATTGTTAAAAAGATTATAATTTTTTAAAAGTTATAAAAGTTTATTATATTTATACATTAATATATTTTTCCAATTATTATATGAGTAATATACTGAATCTGATAATAACGTGAATACTGTAGACTTCTGCAATACAGCTAATTGCTGACCTTGCCCGACGATCGCGATAATCGACGTTGCATATTCGGTAATTGCCGCTCATTAACCGATGTAACGATATACCTAGCCAGCTAATGAATGAAATGCAAAAATTGCGATCGTCATGTGAGAGCATAGTGAAAAGCGCGTGGGTGCGCACCTTAGCGTGAAATTATAGTATTTTAGAATCATAATCACAATATATCGACCCGGCGCATCCGTTAATAAGACAAAGCTATGTCCACAGTCTATTCATAAAACCTTCCTTTTCTTTCTCTTATTATATAAATTAACTATACACTGCCATTTCACATTTATTGGTAACTTAGATCAATTACACTCGTTACATCATCGATGTTGCTACGTTTGCATGACGTCGTATTGCTACGTCGTACTAGTGGTTGATTGCTCTTTACTACTTCCTCATTGCTCTAAGAATTATTTCACGTCCTTTTAATTAATTTTGACTCGTAGCACGCGATGACAGGATCATAAAACTTAAGAAATATTGCTAAACGTTTCTGGATCTCTCTAATACGAAATTATAATCATCAATTACATAATTTTTAAATATTTTAAGCTTAAGAAATAGTTTTTATAATAAATTTATTTTTGTCCTAAAATGTAAGTTATAACTATATAATATTGTAAGAATTATATTAATATATTAATATTATAATTTAGAAAATAAAAATTGTTATTTGAAACAAATAAAAAGTCTGTGTTATATATTAAAATAAAACCTTTAAATTATTATAAAATTGGGAATTATAAATTTAATGTTGTTTGTAAAAGTTATGCAGAAATGCATTTTATTTTATTTTAAATAAAAAAACATTAAACAATTAAATCTATGAGAATTCGCAATTTGTAGTCGAAAGAAATATAATATTTAAATGCTTTTATGCTTATCTAAACTATAAAATTTATTTATTCCATATATATAACATATATTGCATCGTTATGCATTATGTCGTTAATGCAAGTGATGCGATAGTTATAGCATTGGCCCTCGATAACCTCAAGACATACGGCTCGTAATTGACCGCTACCTTCTAACTAGTTACTTTTAGTACTTCCTCGTTATGTTAAGAATTATTTTATACGGGATTAATTAATTGCACCGTCGGGATTGAACAGCAACTTTACGTGCTCGCAATCGGCACGTTAGATAATATACCGGAAACATCGCGAGTACATAAATCACGTTTGCTTTATTTATTCGGAATACATAGCATACCAATCGTCGTGTCAAAATTTTCTGTTTCTTTGACTGACTTATCAACAAATACAATAAATGAGCTACAAATAATTAACATAAACTTACTGTAAAGTTAGAAAATTATTTATAATATATATAAAAGTGCATCTTTTTGTATAATGAAAATAAAACATAACGAAAATATTTTAAATTGTACATCATTATTCGTTTTCTACGTAAAACTAATTTGTTAACTGTACAAATAAACTATAATTTTTTGTGATGAATCTGCGAAATGTAATCTTCAAATACAATAATTTATTATTGTAATGCAACACGTGTATCATATTTATATGTAGGGGAAGCTCGGGCAGCGCGAACGTATTAAGGTTAAAAAGAAAAAAATGACACAATTAAAATTGAGTTTAGAAATCATTTTATCTTATAAATCTCTTAAAGGATTTAACTCTGAAATAAAATAAAAAAAAATTAAAAAACATGAACATTAATATGTCGTTTTAGTTAAAACATAAGAAAAGAGAAACCATTCATTTTGTCCGACTTTCCTGGGCAAAGCGAATGGATCACTTGAGCAATGCAAATGAAATTTAAAAAATTAGAATCAGTCTTAGCAATTATCACAAAAGTAGCTACCAAATCCTCTAGACGTAGTGCAACCTTCATGGATCCATTTGATGCAATGACTGCACTGGATTAATCATAAATAAATCATCATACTGCATTGTGGCAAAAAATAAACAAAATTGAGATGTAAACAAACACGTACATTTAAAAGATCGTCTGCCCTCCATATTCCCAATTTTCATTGTAATCATATACCAAGTAAAGAGGATAGATCATCCACTTTGCTCTCATCCGCTTTGCCCAGGGAAGTCCCAAAGTTGCCCAAAGGACTTAACCTGGTGCAAATTTGAAAAGGTTAGAATAAGTTGAAGCACCAAGTGAAAAATTTTAATCTCGAATACACGTTTAAAAGACACAGATTCTTATAAAAAATCGTTCACACTTAAGGAACACTTACAGATAATTAAGCTACGTACCTAAAGAAAAATCGCAAAAAAATACTCAATTTTTTATATGTTTTTATTAAACACAAACAAACGCAATCATATGTCATTTCGTACTTTCATAGCGTCGTTGGTTGGTCATTTCAACTGCTGATTGGTCACCTTCAACTGCTAGAAATTCATAGCGCAATTTCAGATAGATAAGCGAAAATAAAAGGTATCCATTTTACTCAGAGCGTCCATTTTGCCCGCGCTTCCTCTATATATGTGTATTTGACATAATTGTCATCAAATCATAGAATTAACACCTTAATAAAAAAAAAAGTTGGTTCAATCAAAAAATGTTTAGTCACACACTGACTGATACGCAATAGCGCAAATTTTCAGTTACGTTGATCATAAGAATGTAATACACAAATATAACGTTAAAATTAAAATAATATCCAAAGAAAACAATCCGTATTTATATAAGATGTGTAATTTAAAAATTTGTATATATAAATGTTATAACTAATTACATGATATATGTGCTAATGTTTTTGAAGAAAAGAAATGTGCAATTCACGAACGATCCTATCATATAGTACCATACTAAGGATAATTAAGAATGCTAATAAGTCAACACACATAATAAAAAATTCAATAACAAATCCTAATTTTTACATAGGATATCAAGTGCAAAGCGCGTGATAGTAAAGTTCCGACGCATATCCAAGTCGCAGGAAGTTACTTGATAAAAACCATTTATCACATTATTTATCATATTTATTTTTGCAGGTGCTGTCGGTTGCGAGGCACAAGCGGCGTGTCGCGATGGTACCATACATCTGGGTAAACCCGCTTATCAATGGGCTATCAATGTATACTTTTGCAACGCTTAACTGTTGTATTTTAATACATACGCGAGTTTAATATCGATGCGAATACAGTAATCAAATGTGTGAAATGAATGACAACACTATTCGGATTATATTTTGCAACAGAAAATTTCCAGTATTTTCACCGAAAACTGCCTCAATCACGTCTTGAAAGTATAAGATGTTGTTATAAAGAATCAGCTTTATATACGAGTATCGTTATATAATATATAAAAAGAGAAGTGCAGATTTATTTATTTAAAATTTGAAATTTATTTTTATGTAAAACTCAAAAGCTTTATTTTGAATTATTATTATTTAAGTTTTCAGTACAAGCTATGACTTTTATTAAATTAATTTATATATATAATTAAATTAATTCTTTAATATAATAATAGTATATAAGTTTAATATAATAAGAGTATATAATAATAGTAAACTAATAATAGTAAAAGAAACTCCATAAAATACATATATAACAAAAATAATTTATAAAATTACAATAATTACAATGTAAATGCGTGCGATCTTACTAATGATTTATTAAATGATTTATTAAATGTTGATCACATAATTCCGTTACGTTTTTACAATTGTATGATAAACAACAATGTTTCATTCAATAACCAAGTTGCCACAAACGCATGCGATTGAAAGCATAGGAAGAAGATTCCGAAGAAGTTGCCAGTAGCTCGACCATCGCAAGAAATCCGTTGGTCTTTGTGCACACCATTAGCGATGCAAATTTGCATCTTGTGGTACATAATTGGCCAATATTGTGTCTTCGTTAGGAAGCCATTCTGCAAGTTATCATACGAACGGACGCGACCGGCGGCTTTCCGGTTGAAAGGGAACATTTTCACGTCACGTTGCAATTTTCACGCTTCGACGATGCCAGCGAGGAGGAAGAGAATGTATGAACGGCAAAAATGTTCTGCGAAGGTCTACGCAAAGATGAAACTTTTGTAATTTGTTCAGTTCAAGAGTGTCACGGTCGTCGACAAGAAACGACAAAAGAGGAAACTTTATTATTAACATCTTTTATGTATATGTTCGTAAAAATATAAAAGATATGTAAGCATATAATCTCAATAATTATATTAATTTGTCCATTAAATAATAATCCATACAAAATTTTTTTCTTATTGTTTAATGTAAATAGCTTCTTATATTTTTATCATTTGTTAAATCAAACAGTTAACAATTAAAAACAGTTAACAATTAAATAATTAAAATTAAACAATTTAACAATTAAAATTTTTAAATGCCTTTTTAAACTTCTCCTCAGTCTTCGAAATAAATGCGAAATCGTGCAATTAAATAAAAAATATCTTATTTCTGGATATCTTGTATTGACAATAAACATTTCGCTTTGCAAACTGACAACAGGCAGTTCCATTAGAGAAACGATGCAGAATCGGAAGCTACGCGACTGGCGAATAGCCAATTCATCAAACTGCAACGGCGACAAGTGCATTCGACGGCGAATAACGGATGGCGAGGAAGTAAAGCATTAACTCGAGTCCGGCCATCGCGTCTCTGCGCGTTTACATAGCATAATTAATATCGTTATTGTGATGTCAACAGTAGGAAACGCTACGAGCGCGTTTTACGAGTCGCTTTCGAACGAGCAAGGCTACCGCACTGCATATGCTAACAAGTACGATCGAACAACGCTGTTTTATGCTAAGCGAGTCACGGCTGTCACGTCATCGGGACGGACAATGCGAGAGACTACATCGCAAAACACATCAGGATGTGCGCTCGGTTGAACGAGAAAAAATTTCCTGGCTCATAAGAAGTTCCTTTTCTCACACCGCGTGGCTCTAGGTCACTTGGAAATAAGACTTACACCAACAATAAGTCTTAATGGTGGGAACAATATCACATCGATGCTCATTTCATGTCGTTTTTATTTCGTTCAATCCTCTATTGTCTTCGCATTTTTTCAGATTTAAATATAACAATGGAATTATATATATTTTAATTAAGTAGTAAACATTATATAAAATTTGCCTAATGATAAACTGTACGTTCTCTCGAGACTCATATTTTATGTATCCTATGTTGTACTTAATCATATTATAAATGTATATTTTATCTCTCATTTTTAATTTAGAGAGAGAGAAAATATATGCCAAACAAATATTTAGCTAAATAAATTATACACAATAAGTACAAAAAATATTCGTTCGTAGAGAAAATATTTTTTAAAAAAACTTTATTTTTAAAAAGCAGATATTATCCAGCGAGAAATGAGTCATCAAATTGATGCCGAGCAATATAAAATCGATTTTAACACCAATTCGATGTTTAATTAATGATCATTTCTTATTGGATAATTTACAATTTATTCATGAAGAATAAAAATAAATTGTACGTTTCTTAAAATTATATATACCAAAATGATGTGTATTAATTATACAAAATATATCATTCGAAAAATAAGCGAAAATTAAAAATTGTATTGTTTGAATGCTCAAAAAGTATTCGTACAGACAAGAAATTTAGCTTCTAAAATCAGAAATAGCATGCGAAGCTCATTTATTTATATTAGAACAGAATGTATTCATTGTATAAAATTGCTAATTAATATTTATTTTCTACAAATAGGCTTTTTTTATAATAAATTTCTTCGTACGAATACTTTTTGATCTCACTATGTATGTATAGATACAGATCATTAAAATTTTTTCACAAACCTATTACTTGCAACAATTTTTAGTTTCAATCTAATTTTATTTCTTATTTAAACAAAGGACTGCGAAATAATCGCTTCCGTTTTTTTTTAATTTCCATCGTGAGAGTTAATTGGTAATGGTGGTACTGTTAATGGAATTCATTGCGAAATTGCAAGCCGTGGACTGGCACGCATGTGCTGATTGCGACTGTGAGAAATTGTTTTTTCGCATTCATCCGTACCACGGATGCACATATATCCGTGAGAGAATCAAATTTCACTGGAAACAAAGGTTTATAATGTCGTAATAATGTCTGAACGTAATAAATATTTTCTTAAGATTTTCAATCATTATCCTTACTTCTTAAATTTGTTACACGTTTGTCAATTGTGAGATTATCAAAACTAATTGATAATTAAACTGATTATTAAATTAAAGAGCAAAATTTATATTTGTTAGAAAAATATATTATAAAGTATATACTTGAATATTTATATACTTGAATATTTACAATGTAAAAGTCTTTTATTTTCAACTTGTAAATATAATAGAAGCATAGATTATTTCTGATATCTTGTTAAAAGATTGAATAGTTACTCCATTGCTCTTTTATTATGAAAGATCGAAAATTCGTAATTACTTCAGTGCCATCTTTAATGAAAATTTGTTTTCAGAATTTTTCATATAATTGTTCAGAATTTTTATGTAAATTTTAGAATTTTTCGGTGTTTATAATAAATTTTATAACTTTTTAAAAATTTTTCGATTTTTTTTATACAAATTTGAAATACTTTTCAAAAATGTCGAAAAAGTTTACATCTTTTCTAAAATTGTTCACGTATATTAATTGTGAAATATTCTATTCTAAGATTTCTAAGATTTCTTATTCAATAATTTTTGGTAAAATCTTATGAAATCTAGAAGAGCTTTTTCAAGTATTCTTTCAGAAATTGTAAAATAAGAAACAGAACATTTAATAATTGACATATACGAAAAATTTTAAAAAAAGATTTAAACTTTTTTAATATTTTTGAAATATGTTTCAATTTGTATAAAAACTTTGAGAAAAATTTTTACTAGGTATTTTATTGCCACTATATCGTGCAGCTGATTACATAAAAGAAATCTTATCACTTTATTCAACGACATGTTATTAATCATACGCTCTGTCATAATGTCGTGAGGGAAAAACAATCATTAGAGGAAGAGCGGAATCATGAGAACATTACACGATAATGCATCAATAGTTCACGTCATGGTTCACGAGTCATTCCGATCTCGACTCGACCGTGCCGATCGATTCGACACGCACTCCGAGCTCCGAGGTACCGAATAATCGCCTCTCATCTCGAACGACGACATACTAACGAGACGATAAAGAAAGTATTTCTACGGAGGAATCGTAGCTTTTAAGTAAGGGCGACCTACTTACGTTAAATCTACATGTTAATGATAATAATTCACTTTTTTGAAAGCGAATAAATACGTATTAGGCGGAAGTAACATATTTTTCATCAGCCCTTACGAGTGCTCATTGATAGCTCAAAAGGAAATTTATCTAATATTTAATAATAAAATATAATAATAATATCGTAGCGTGTAAAGAGCATGATGAATTATGATAAAAAAATTATGATGAATAAAGAATTTGCTTTCTTGTATTATTTCATGTATACAATAGATTATAGAATAAAAAAGTCGATGATATGAGATAAAATAGATTTATTACAGTCGCTAGTTTTTTTGTAGTTAGTCATTTATTTATAAGGTACAAAAGGAAATACTGGTATTTCTATATACTTGTTATTGTAAACCAAGTCTCTTCTTGATAATATGAACTGAAATAATAAATTATTCTATTCTATTTCACGTTGTGCATAAGACGACAATTAATCTTCTGTCTACAATCTAGGTCTTTATTGGCATAAGCAAAATTTCGCTCTGAAATTTTTCCGAAATAAAGAGAAAGGTGGAATCCGGTTCCTCCTGCGAAAATATCTTGTTAAAAATCTATTTATTAATTAAAACTAATAATAACAGACATATTGAAAAGTAACTGAATTTTTCCACACTTTTTGAAAGTCTACAACAATAAAAAAAACTTGAACTGAATTAAAAATATGATTATAGACGAAAAGTTAAAATTACTTACTTAAAAATAAAGTTTATTAGAAAAAATTATCTTAAATATTCTCATTTCTATACCAAGTAGTAGATTTTAATTAAAAAATTATCATGTCACGTCGGAAAAAGATAAGAAAGCCGTAAGGCAGTAGGATCACATATGTTACAACAGATTTCTTTAACTCATCGCACCGACGGGAACATGCGCATGCCGTTGTCGACAAGCAGGAGATCCAAACGATCTCGCAGTACTAAAAATACGGCCAAGCCGGCCAGGCTTGTTTAAATCGAAATTGAGAAGAAGAAGAAAAGAGCGGCGCAAGGAAAGCTGAAGACCCGTCAACATACTTGACTAACATAACGACCGTATACATTTGGCTAAAGGCTTCACATAGAGGGTGACTTTCTTCTCTCTTGCATCCCTCCGGTATACTATACACTCTTTCGTCCCCCCTCACTTTGCTCGCAATGAAAACGTCGCGACGACTTGTTTTATACGCCATTCGAACGGTTGTTAACGGACGGCGCTGAGCAGGCGCCTTCAATGCCGTTTGCAAGCACGAAGCAGGCCGTATAATTAGAAAAAGTCTCATCGGATTTATTACCCCTTCTGTGTGACGGTCATGATTTATTTGTATACGATCACGGGGAGATTCGCCCGCAGCAGAATTTTCCAAAGCACATATTGCAAAAGTAGTTTATTCCAATATGTGTATTGTAGTTGTAATGTTGTTTTTAATCCCTGTTTTTTTTTACTCTTTTCAATTCAAATTAATGTAATTAGATTATTTTTCTAATACCTATTTTCGAGTATACAACAAAAATGGCAGAAAGAAGACAAGTGAAAAATAAGGTTTGAGAATTATAGTAACATTATAAACAAAAATCTTTAAATCCAATTTAACTAAAAATTATTAAAAAATAAATAAAAATTCATAAAAAATACAAAGTCAAAGTAAATTATACACGCATTAAAATTAATATTACAAATCACATTTCAAGTTAAATTTGCATCTTTGCAATGGTAAATATAGCTTGATTTAATTACATCGCTGAGACGAATCGCTACTACATCGATGAGAAGAATCTCTACTTTTGCAAATATGAGTGAATATTCGAAGTGCGATTTTGTTCTACCTGCAAAGATCTATCGACTCTTAACGTTAGCACGATCTTTCCCATACAAACAGAAATATATCGTTTTCATCGCGAGACTTTTCCACGAAGGTGCGTAGTTAAAAACCCTTTCGCAGAAGACCGCCAATAGAAAACGATGGTACTTGAGTGTCGCGAATCTTATTCCCACGCGATTTATCGTCACGTAGTTAATGCACAAACATTCTGCAACTTCTCGCCGCGTTTGCGTGTTCTCGCGACTGAAATAAACGGTCCGAGGATCAGATAAAATTTGAAACTTTCACAAAGAATGCAATTTTTTACTGATATTCTCGATTAATGTGTTTTCTTATTTTTATGGCAAAAATGAATGAAAATACAATTTTTTTAATTAATATATATATATATATATATATATAT
>Ga0157364_1002749_pt1 | contig 16674 bp, 4 predicted proteins | sample AttsexASBM2_FD_111476 | JGI IMG/M metagenome (GOLD analysis project Ga0157364, IMG submission 111476) | Fungus gardens microbial communities from leaf cutter ant in Ribeirão Preto, State of São Paulo, Brazil - Atta sexdens ASBM2 | ecosystem: Host-associated > Fungi > Mycelium > Unclassified ... | reverse complement strand
TTCTATTTTATTCGAATTTAAGATAAAAAATTCAAAATAATAAATCCAATACAACGTAAAGAATTAAAAAAAGATCTGATTATTATAAAACTAAAAAAAGATTTTAGGGAATTTTCTATAATTGCGAAGAAGTTAAGTTTTTAATTAGGCTTTATTTGAACCTCATTTATGTTACATAAACAATCAGTACTCACGATTCTAAACTGACTTTAAAACTACGATTATAAATTCTGTGATTGATCCTTCTTCATTAGAAGTTAGTTCAAAATTCAAACTTAACGATACCAATAAGAACTTCTTAAAATTGAATTTTAGATAATCAGATTTTTTAGAAACCTAAATTTCAGAATACTAATAATAAGATCAGGATCGAATATGTGTATATGTATAATATATGAATTCTAATCTCACAGAACACACATAAGATTAAATATATATGTCTGTTATTTTATAATTTTTTTATACAATTAAACGTTTTAACAATTTTTACGTTATTATATTTAACGACTAATAATGACATAAAAATTGTATCCTTTTTTATGCTATACTTTCAAGTGTTCCTTACTTATTGAAAGAGATCATAAACTAGACAAAGGTCAGCAAACAAGCCTGGATCAATTAATAATATGACAATGGCTTCTCCCGATCACAGTCACGCCGATGACTCTTATATTTTCATATGCGTATACGCATGCATGAGACAGGTGGAAGAATTTGCGGGCGTATCGCCGTATATGTATATATGAAAAACGTGGAACATTGCCTCCTACCATGACCCACTGACACACAAATAACGAAATAATGAAATGTTCTTCTGTCGTTATTAAATATATTGTTACAGATGCCTTATTATATTTTTACTCGTGAGATTAAAAGCGATTGACGCAGTTCTTGTATCTTTTTTATTAATAGACAGAATCTTATCTCTCTCGCATATCTTTGCGACATTATATAATTGAAAAATATTACTGAAGAAATTCGATGTCAAGGTTCAACTTAGAATTATAAATGTTTCGGTTTTTCTTTATGATGGCTTCGGAATGTGTTTCAAAAATGTCGAAATGCAACGAAATTTAAAAGTATGCGAGATATTACCTTTATTACCTGAGATCTCTTGAAACTTGTTTTATAGCTATACTTAAACTGCAATAAGTTCCCTGGAAATATTTTATCATTATACAAAAATAATACTTCGCGGATTCATGACTCATCGAATCATGAAATCGCTACATATTAATGTATGTATAATTATTATAATTCTTTGAAGCAGGTTATACCTACTTTATGTCCTCATGGAAGCAATTTAATTTTGTATGTAAACTAAATTTTTAAAAGTGTATTTGATTTTTAAAAAATTATAAATTTGTACTATAAAAAATTTATCAACGACGTTTAAATGTGTAAGAAACTTTAATTTCTAAATTTTTAATCTTTTTGTTATTGGAATTGATTTAATAATGCATATTTTTCTGAAAGGATCCCTTTATTAAAAAATCACGTAAATATGAAAAGAAAATTTTAAATTCGATAATTACTAATAAATGTAGTATTAGACTTAATACTTAATATGATAACATACTTAATATGATAATACTTAATGATAATAAAGTAGCAAACGTTTATAAAAGATGACAAGTAAGAACAAAATAGCATTTATAATTATAATCTGTGAGTTAATAGAGAATTTAAATGGATTTTATATAAGTTTATTCTGCGAAAGCATTTGAAAATGTTATTGTTATTTAATAAGAAAACGTTTTCATGTCTATTTCTGCGTAATAGTTCAGTTAAGTTGTCCAATGAAAATTGACGGCGAGTGTTTGTTATAAGCAAACAGCTTAATCGGTATTTAAAAGCGCATAATTGTGTCCCATGCAAGTATGTGTGTTAATTTTACAGTTATTTTTGTAAAATTGCAATTTGCAATCTTGTGATCATGATTGTTGATTAGTACTACGCGTCAAAAAAATATGGCTGACAACGGCGCCTCGTAATTACAGACTGATGAGCAGAAAAGACTATCGAAAGGAAATAATTTTGTTTACGCAATTCCAGTGATTGAAATACAATCACTGAGATCGCGTCAGAAGAATGATTTAAGCGGGTAATGCAATTTATTACTTCACCTTACGCGTCATCTCAATTACTCTCGAAATTTTCATCCTTGTCATATCAGTAATGAATGAATTTATTATATACAATATGCCGTTTCGGTTTTGTGAGCACAGCAAGTTAGCTACTCTCTGAATGCGACGGATGTCCGGTACAAATTTTTCATATCTTTCTCCCTCTGCAACTTATTTTATATTCCAAGGAAATATTCTGGTTTTGTAATTTATCAGTTTGACATGTGTACATCATTTGTTAAACGCACAATAAAAACTCGAATATCTTATTTTGAATGTTATATTTAAAATGTATCTAAACGTTTTACATATACTGGATAAATATCTGCAAAATATAATTTCGTAATATTAACATAACTTATGACATAAGATTTTATGATTAATCAGAATGTCAAATTCTAATAAATGAATTATTCATCTTCTATTTAAATGGAAACAAATGACGTACATTCATCGTACAGTTCTATTATCAAACAATAGTTGACGTATCCACTTTATAACATAAACTACTTTTCACTCTGACCTTATTTGCACTGCATCCGTTGGAAACGTATGGGCATTCATTTTACATTTAGTCATTGTTTCTGAAGTTGAATAATGAATTGCATTCTTAAATGCATAAAATTTTAAGATAATTCTAATCCATTAGTTTGATTAATTTCATGTGTAAATTTATATTTGGAGAGATAAAATGCAAAAAATATTTAAATTATAGAACAAATCAAATCACTTTTGATTTCCTATTATCGTATTTTCTATTAACGATCAACCGATGTCTGATTTTATTATAAAGATTAAATTCACGATCGGGGAACATTTCGCGTGAGGAGCATATCTTCAAAACTCATAAAATCGATTTAACCGTGACATACTTTTCGCTAATTCCCTAGCCGGTTTCAAAGTGTATACACCATTTACGATTTTGTAGAATGATCTAGCTATTACCGATTGTACGCTCGTACTAATTCTATTGATGCAAAGTGGATCACTCATTGAAAGCAAAATTGTGAAATGATTTATCTATAAAGTTCTTCCCTCTTTTATACAAAACTTGTTTTGTGTGCATCTGTCGTGAGGTGACGTATCATCGATTTATTAATATCCATGATACTTTGAAATTAAAATAAACTATGATATTTCTTAGTGATCATGTATAGAGACTACCATAGAGACTAACAATGTGGTATTGAAGAAGTGCTGATATTTCTCAATCGTTTAAATTTAAAAAGACGTTTGAAAAGAGAAAAGAGTATACACGATACTTTGAAATTCATTCACACCAGAAAGTATTGGTAGAGCGTACTTGGAAATGAAAGAATTTTGCTCGTTTTTGTCATTTGAGAATGGCAAATTCTTACATCGTTACTGTGATTTATTAAACAAATTGTATATGTAATATTTACTGCTAATTCTTAGAATACGAAGCACTTGATATATAAGTTTCATGTGAACCTAACTGCTTTATGTCCTTTTTTTATAACGTTCATGCATTGTGAATAATTTATTATAATGTAATAAAGAGATATGAAGAAATAAAACTATTTTTTTCAAAGTCGTAATGTGCTAGCATATTATATCAATTTTATACAAATTATCACTCATACGAATATCATGAAGTTAGCTTTTAAAGAAATTAAAGACTTTGTTCAAATTGAATAGTAGATTTTCACAGTGAAGTAAAAATTATTATTAGAAATATCACATACGAAATAACATAGCTGTATAATATAGGATCGTCTAAACTAAATCACTGAGTATAAGTACTATTCCGGCAAATACGCCGCAGATGTCAGAAAAAATAGAAAGAGTGGAAGTAATTTTCCCACAACTACTCTGTTACATGCCTTTATGTTATATTAGTATTGTGTTATGATTTCAGTTTCTTACTATTAATATTAATAGAAAGTATTGAATCGATTTGTTACTGTGTTAAGTAGCGCCATCATAAATTATAATCTATGTAAAATGATTATTGTAGGATGCATAAAAGACTTAGTGATTATTTCGTGATATCTACATGTAAAGGAATAGTAAAGCGTATTGTATATTGTAGTAAAATATAAGTGCTTTGCTTTCGTATTTTTTGTTTAGTTTGTTATCTTGTATTGTATATCCCACTTGTTTGGGACATATGGCATTTTTAACAGACGGAATTTATGCCCAAAGCATACAAAATGCGCAGATTGAATTCAATGCACTAAATACAATAAACGCATTGAGATACATGAAATATGTATTTCATATCACTTGTAATACATCTAGGAAGCTTGTAATTATTATTTATCACTTCATACTTATTCATATATTTATCATTCATATATTTATCAATTATATATTTATCATTCTTATTTCTTAATAAAACTTTATAAACACATTTTATAAGTTATTCATATCATTTTATGTCTTATTTATTATGCATTATTTCTTATGTATTATTTGTAAATTTTTTATGAACTATACCCCCCTCCTCTTCCCCTATGAGTAATCATATTAGGTGTAGTAAAAAGAAATCCATTATTTCTGCATGAAATTGAATGGAAAAATAATGGATTTCTTTTTATTACATCTAATAGATCCCATCCCTATGGAATATACGGCAAAAATGCAAGGATTTAAAAAAGTTCATTTTTTAATATGAAATATAAATTTTGGATTTCTAATATTTTTTTCATAATAGTAGACAGTACAAAGTTTTTACTGATAGTTCATTTTCTTTAAACATAGTAAATAATACTTAATAAATTAAATTTTTGATAGGTTTGATAGGCAGCATATATACCGGCGAAGTTACCCTATATTATCTTATATAAATCGACGATTTTATACTGGATGCTCATTGGTTCAGACGATTTTGTGCTACGCTATGTTATACTATACTATACTATATTTATGCATTTTGAGTGCTATAACTCTTATATTTGTTTATATAATTAATCTAAGTAGATCTAGTTTATATAATTAATCTAAGTAAATTCTTTGTTTTTTTTACAGATGGCGTGGCTCCGTTTACAAGCTTATCTGGCGGGAACTACTGGCGTACCTGTTCTTCTACTACCTCATCAATTTTACATATCGATACGTGCTTAATGAGCACCAGCGGCTGTGAGTACACGAATATTCCTGGAACAAAATGATAATTCCCATAAATTCCATTCTTTATGAGGGAGCGGGCGGCTAAGGAAACTTCAAACAAGAAAAGAAACGTTTCGAAGTAAAATGCATCTTTGTACGTTAATATTAGAGCGACGAAGCACATCTTTTCATTAAATTTATTTTTCGTATTCGGTAACATATTATTCCCGGTCGTAATTTAATTCTATACAATCGCCTCGGAGGAAACGTAGGAAGCATAATATTGAGTTTAGTGGATTAAACGCAAGGAGATGCGGGATAGAAAATATGTTCAATGTATAAATAATTTAAGCAGACAATGTTTGTCTCTTGCAAAGGAAACAGCGATTTAATCCTGCACTTTTTGTTGTTTACTCGTTTTCTTATCACGAATAATGCCAAATTCAACGATCAGCTAGCTGGTGCGTGAGCGTACCTGTTGTAACTGTATTTTATGGACGTAGATAAACCCGTACAATATCAACCTTGGCCCGCCAACAAATCTGAAGGTTCCAACATTTTGATCACGATCGCTTGCATATCATCGATTAATATAAAAAAAAATTATAATTCCTTCCTTTTCTTAGTTTTTATCACTGTATTTTTGTCAAATACATTTGATAATCTTTCCTTCGTTTACCTTCGTCATATTCGATCGATTCGATGGGAAAAGGACATCACATATATCAGTAAATAGTAATCTACAAATAAATATATAAAATGTTTATTAAATTTTAATAATATTAAAAGTGTTATATAATTCCTCGAGGTCTTAAGTATTCATTACTTTGTATATTACTTTCTGTATGATAATCTGTTTATGATAATCTGTTTGTCTGTGAAATTAATGGTAGAAGGTATCTATCTTTAGTAATATATTCTATCTTTAGTAATATAAAATACATCTTTGGATATATAAAATACATCTTTGTTTTTACCGTAAAATAATTAGACAATCGCTGCGTGTGACTTGTACTCAAGGATAATGAATGAACACCTACAGTAAATGCAAACGACTCTTTAACTGCAAATATAATTACGATACATATTTAAATAATAATACGTAATACGATATAAGATACTTAAACTTAAAAAAATTGCGATTGTATATAGATGATGTTATTATTACTTAATAAATTTATAATTAAAAAAATATGTATCTAAACAGATGCAACAGTTTCCTTTAAGATTTATTTAAATCATTTAAATAATAATGCAATTAAAATCACTAATTATTTACAATACGATTTTTAAAAGAATTCTTTTGGTGCATCTTATACAAGAGATACACATGAAACGTGTTTAACAGGAATTCGTGTCTGACATTAAAAAAGGACATAAAACCATAACCTGTTATTTATGTTGGGCTGAAAAAGGGGGATAAAGAAGTGCCAGAAAAAAGCGCAAGGATGTAAAAAAAATTTCTCTTTTAAATCGCTTCGATTCGTCCGCGCTAAATTTAGAACTGTAAAGTGGCTTAAGGCAGGTTTAGGATCCAGGCGAAAGACTAAAATAAACGATTTAGTATTACTGAATAGGACTAAGCGGACCATGCGCGGTAAGATCATTCTTTAATCATTCTTTATTAGGATTTCTTTTGTCCTCAGAGTTATCTGAAAATTTGCTTTTTTTAGACTATGAAATACCCTTCATGTCTTGATATACCGTCGTAAAAAATACTTTTTTAAATTATCAGATTATTTTATTGAACATGTCTTGAAGAAAGTATTTGATATTGTTGTGTCATTATTCGAATTATTATACATGATGTCAATATCAGTTCCTTGTGGCCATGATATTGTACGTTCAAGTAACGGTAAGTCAATATTACTTCAAGAGTGCGAATGCGGCGCTATTCGCGGAAATTCCAACATAAACCTACTTACTGAAAGATCCTGGAATCGCCGTGTTAATCGTTCAGAATTGATGTGTGAAGTCGTAAAAATAAAGGCTACTTTTATGCGTGGTGATTACACTCTTCTAAAATGGCCCGTTGCAAGGCAATAACCGATATTAACGAACGAAGTGAATAAGGAATTCAAAAAGGACAGAAAATGCTTTCGATAAAGCCGATTTGCGCTTTCGCTTGCGATCAATCGTGAAAACGAAATATAAATTAGCATTTTTTAATATTAATTTACATTTCGTAGCATAGGCTGATAATTCGTCGAATATGCACGAGTGACGCATCTCAATCTTGCTCTACTTATACGCGAATTTGTTAAATAAAATTTTATTTAACTTGTAAGAAACTTTAAACAATATGTAAATATCATACAAATCTTAAATGAATTAGTCTTCTGCAATCTCTCACAAAATATTTTTTTTCATATTTTTACTCTTTTTTAATTATTGCTTTGTTCATATTATTTTCTTTAATTTATCATATTTATTAATTATAACAGCAGAATAGTGTAATAATATAATATGGCTGAAATATAAAGTATAAAGATATTTTGTTTTAACGTAAAAAGTATCAAATAAAAATTTAAACAACTGATAATTATATTGAAAAGTATTTATCTGTTCTACAGAATTTTCGAAAAAATTCGTTATTACTTCGGCAACTCCAGCGAATCTATACCTATGTCATTCGTCCTGGGATTCTACGTGAGCCTTGTTGTGAAGAGATGGTGGGAGCAGTATAAGCTTTTACCCTGGCCCGATAATCTGGCCCTCTTCATCAGCGCCGCCATTCCTGGAAACGTAAGTAGAACCTGCCCATCGAGAAGAGGTTTCCTTTGTTGGTTTCAAACACGATTAAAAATACAATGACGACAAAGCGTTCTTTTTGGAAGGATAATCGCTATTTTTATTCGTAAAAGTTTTGTGCGAAAAACAAAATCATTTTAGAATAAAAAAATTAAGCAACTTTTTTAACACGAAATAATTTTTTTTCTGAGCAGACTCGTGGTAGCGTTAATAGATGCAACCTTGCTTTGGATAGTCGCTCGTGTTACGTTTGGTCTCATTACGCTAATGAATTGCCATGACACGTTTTGGTGTCGTTAACCTAAGTAGGTGCCAATCCAGTCATACCACGCCCAGAAGCTAAAAAAATGTAAGGGACGATGATCCTATAATTTCACAACAGGTAGCAAATTTGTCTTTTCATTTTTTCACACAACTAACTAAAAGGACGGAAATTGTATTATTTGCCAAGACCTTGACATAAATAAATATTCTATTTGTATTTATAATTAATTCACTTGTGATAAGTAAGGTAAGACTTATTCAAGTGATAAAAGTTAATTTTTTCTTCTTTAAATTAAAACGCAACCATTTGAACAATTTAGATATAATTGTCTTTATTAGACAAGATTAGATGCTAAAATATATGTATAAGTCATCTTTAATATATATTTCCACTACTTGAAGCAATCATCATTACAATAATCTAATCACTAATACTTAAATTTCCTAAGAGAAATATTATCTAATTATTTTATGAGACGAAGAATTTCAATTTCGACAACAAAGGGATTCGGTGCAAACTTCTACTTCTGGTCAATGACTCAGTGTCGGAGTGAAAGTGCAATGTACCGTGGCGAAAAAAAAGGATGAACCTACGCGCGCACGTCAGGCACACATCACACATGCATACATATATTCTTCTTCAATACATATCGATCTATTACTTCAATCGATTTCTATAATAAAATATATATATAATAAAATATATATCCATCGAGTGCTATATTCGTGCTACACGTGACTTGCAATCCTCAATTGCTACTAGTATTATACTAATAGAACATAAATTGATCAATGGCCGCTAAATGATTTAATCGTTTCCTTATGTGCAATCGCCTTCTTTACCTTACTCATTTAGATCAGCATTAATTTCATACATCAAACCGCATGGAACGCGCGTCCAGAATGCAACGATTTTCGAGAAAGTTTCAAGAAAAAGTGGTTTAACACGATGTTCCGCCATACATACGGTTATTTCTATTGAAAATATCGTTATAGATCTTTAAACCCGAAACTAGAGAGCCGAAGTGTCGCGTTGCTGCAGAAAGAATGTTGGATTAATTTCATGGTTTTCTGACGTTTATTATTACTCACGTGCAATATCAGCGAGAGATATAAGCACTTGTGCTACCGCATAAGTTTTACTGCATTTCCTTGTCTATCTTCTGACTGTCATTCCATCATCTTCACGCGAAAAGCATTATCGCGTTTTTATGTACAGCAATGCGCGTTTCTTCAGCCGATGATTCACAAATTCATTGCGGTCTTTCAATTTGCAGTATGATAACAATTTCGACTTCATCAATAAATTTGCGCAACGCAAAATATCCCGTTTATATTGTAAGTGAAATCCAATACTTTTGTCTTTATACAAAGCAAAAAATATAAATACATTTGTATTAAATATCTATACAATTTAACCTATACAATTTAATTTTTTGTAGACATACATTTTTATTTATTTCGTAGACATTTTTTTGTGTTCAGCTCAAATTATTTTACTACGTTTTAGGCTTTAAAAAAATTCAAGATCTTTTCAATATCTTTGTTACATTGTCAAATGGTTATTTAATTTAAATATTAAAATCTTTGTTTAATAAAAATCGAAATTTGTGCCGAAAAATTTGATAGCAAAACTTCGCCTTAAAAAAGGTCCAGAAAGGTTAAGATAGTCTTATAAGAATCATAATTTTAAACGATCAAGTTACCATCAAAATTACTTGGATGGAAATTTTAGAGAGATTAAAATTGCATTAGGCGTTTTTCAGACATATTAATGATATTTAAAATTACCGGTTGTTACGTTCTATCGCAAATTTTCGATTCAAAGTGCAGCAATTACGTGCATGCAAAAGCGTGCGTGCAATTGCGTGTACAGTGAATCTCTAGGAACGACGGATTCCGATGGAATTTTTGCACGTAGGTAGGGGACAAGGTCCTCAGCCACGGAACGAGCCCATGGTTATATACATACACTTGTGGTCATGTAATCGCGTAATACAGAGTGTCCGATTTGTGAATGAACGGTAACAATGGTTAACACGGACTCCTGAATTGTGTCTTTCATTGAAATCTAATTGGAATGCAAACCCCGAGAGACGAGACAATTGTTGCTCGGCTGCCACCTTTCCCCGCAAAGAGGATAGTTCACAAGCTGCTAAATCAGGCATTTTTATATGCGCAACGAGTAAGTCGCAGAATTCCAAGGAAGGAGTTGTCTCGTTTTTCGTACGTGCAAGTGAAAAATGACGAAAAGGCCATCGAAAAGACAACGGTGCTGTGGTAACATCGAACAATGATTCGACTCAAAAAGATCAGAATTGCGGAAAAAGAAAGCTAGGAATCGTTTTAAGGATCGTAGAGGATTTTTATTGTTCTCTCTTTTTAAAAATATTTTCGATATGCGATTGTAACTGTATAATCAATAAAGTTTAGTGTAATCTCTTATAACAGATCTATTATGTATTCGAGAAAGTTTATAAGTCATCGTTGTAAGTGAAGAATGCAAGGAACCTCTGTGGAGGCGAGGTTAATTAATGTGTGATGTATAAGGTATCGATAGTCGTGAAGAACAGATATTTTAATGACATAAATCCGACTTCTCTTCGCAATTTATAAATTCAATCTCAAATATTTCCAACCTTTAACTATATATATATATATATATATATATATATATATATATATATATATATAATGTTTCTTCAAAGTTGGGACAATTTGAGCATACAAAAAATCTGAATGTCGACATCGTCGATCATTTCCGATTAAATTGATATTCCTTTAAGCGATCACAACCGTCGACCGATTGCAAAACGCGCGATTGGTTACAAAAGCACGCGTCAATGTCCAAAGAAGAAAGGAAAATAGGCGCCACCGGGTTTTTCTCCGATTAATACTAGAACAGTTTAAAATGGTAGCAGTGAATATGGACAGAGAGAAGCGTACAATATCGGGCCAAGAGGACAAGGGGAAAGTATGCACGAGACGTAGAAACGTGTCTGGCATTTGTCGAAACGAATTTTGAAGTCGGCGCCGTTTTCGCTACCGATATCGACTTACTGCTAACTTTTGTTGCGATTTATTGCGAATTTTTATTGCACATTTTTCTCGAAGTAGTAAATTTAAACCGCGGACTGAATAATTTTAAAATTCTTTTAGTGCGTTTCAAATATTATTATTAGCGCGAGCTTATTACGTCAGGTAAATTAGTTTAAATTAGTAAGCAAATTAATGTATTAAACATGTTTATTTTACCGAGAGAGATATGAAGTATAATTAATTATAAGTATAATTAACGTGAAATATAATTAACGTGTACGTGTTTGTCTGTTTCAGGATGAACGGGGGCGATTGATGAGACGCAACATTGTGAGGTATGCCGTGCTCGCGTACGTCATTACATTGCAAAGGATTTCGCTCCGCGTTAAGAGGCGTTTCCCAACTCTTCAGCATATGGTAGATGTAGGTCAGTATAAGTTATACATTTTTAAAATATATGTTTAGATAATATATTAGCATGCGAAATGTAATACGGAGAATAATTCCTAAACTACCTGCTTTCTAATCGCAGAATGATATTGGTAATTAAAGCATACGGAAATTGAACTTAATCTCACAAAATATTCTTGAAAGTATTTATAGTTATGATCAGACTTTTATAAATACAGAACACAGATCAAATTAATATATTTATCATTCTAATTACTTATTTAATATATTTGTTATTCTAATAATTTTCATTTGAATCTACGAAATTGCTTTGATGAAACATCCTTTCTATAAATCGGATTATACAATAATAACAAATTATCAAAATAGTTTATCAAAACTTTTGTAATTGAAAAATTTTTTAATGTGTCATTATTACGATTTATTATTCTTTCTGAAGGATATTATCCTTAGCATTGATTTTCATGGATCGTTGCGATCAAGTGTTACTTTTTATAATCGCTAGTATTATTCGCGTTTTCAATAAACATTACTTTCAAATTTTTTCCACATAATTTAATTATTAATCTTCAGAAATTAATCAACTATTGACAAAATTTTCTCTATGATTACCTTCAGTTTATGCGAATATATAAATAACATATCTATACATAAAAAAGAAGCTATTTTTAAGAAATCTGAAAATATCTTTCCAACAATTATCCTAATACTTATAATAATATCTCTCACGTAATATTGTTATTAGTATAACTACAATCGATGTCATTATTGGTACTTCTTCCTGCTTACGATTACTCATGTGTTGTAATAATCATGATACGGTCAAAAATACTGTCAATAATTACAATCCGGCGCCAGTTACTATTGTTCAAACTTTTTATAATTTATTAGATATCTAGCCATTTTTACAATCAATGAATGCAATGCATGAAGATGATAGCCCACCTGCATTGAGCAGAGATCGCTTTCTTCTTTGTGCACGAGCTCGCGGCTCTTTTATCGCATTATATGTCACCTTTTCAGTCGACGGGCAAAGCCGTTCACCACGTCATCCATAGATATACAATATAATGTAGCTTCGCTGCGTGTGCCATGGCGCAAGGACAGCCTGGTAGTTCTGACTTTTTTCGTTGCTCTTTGCATGTGTGTGCTGTATCGACAATCACGTGTCGCGATATCATGATCATTGAATGTTCGACAACTATGACGCTTCTGTAAGACGCGATAGGCGAAATAATGGATAACAAAGTCATGTATTTCAGCAGTTAGCGCATTAAACTGTGTGTTACTTAATACCGTAATATTAAACAATAAATGCCCACTTAATATCCATTGCAGACAATAATTCATTTTAGCTTTGTTTAATATGTCAATTTCGACATAATTATCAAATTTGACAACTTTAGATAATAGACATAAATGTATAGACATAAATTAATGGGACACAAATTAAAATGGAGTATCTTTAATGGAGAGTAATTAAATATTATTGCGGCTATTTTATTTATAAATTTATATTTATCAGTTCACATTTTACTCAAGCAAGCAACTCATTTTTAATAGTATATTTTTATAAAAATTAATAGAAATTTGTTGTTAATTGTTTGTTAATTTAATTACTAGAAGTAATAATCTGATAAATAAATACGAATAACATAAAATAAATAATATCTTTATCCAAGCAATTCTCTTCAATTTATCAAGTTATCTCTCATTATATAGATGTAAAATTTATTTTCTCCATTGTTTCGTTATCTTTGTTGCATATAATTTTATCATCTACAAAGAAACTTACAGATATATATTCAACTTCTTACGATCCAACTGTTAGAGGGGACGTTACTCCAGAAATAGATTACATTTCTCCAATAAAGATTCTTGCGAATCGCATAGAGCGAATGCTCCATGAACATGAGGATACTATCCATCCTTAGATCAAGGAATAAGTAATGGAATCTACAATAAGAACTCGCTCTTTCGTGGAAATGACTGACTTCGCGGCGGGGTCGCGAAAGAAATATGTCGGCGCGACGAAGAAGCTTGGCTCTTAGAAGACAAACAGGATCTAAAGGAATTTTTACTATCGTTGAAACAAAATCTGCTCGACAATAGCATGCTTCGAGTGACAGTTCCATTAATAATACATACGTGAAAAATGCATTGCATTTCTATAAATAAAGTGATGCCAGCTTTTTCCAGTCTTACTAGAAAATAGCAGTTTATGAAATAATCATTAAATCATGAAACTGAAAGGAATGTCAATGAATGGAATGAATGGAATACTGAACAATTTTTACGATGTGCATTAGAAATGTAACATGTTGTGCAAACAGCACATCATAATTATTGTCATCGTTGAAGAAGGAAATGAGAAAATACACGCAGAAGGTGTTTGCGCATTATAAATTTTGCAGTAAAACAAAAAGAAGATATTTTCTGCAAGCTGCTCATATTGACTTGATTAATCATTATTCAACGCGTAAACGTATGTTTATTATTAATTTTATAATTGGAGTTAATGAAAAAGAAAATGAATATAATATAATAAATCAAATTATGTTTACATCTGAATTTGCCATAAATATGCTAATTATTCAGAATAAGTTCTCAGAAAAAGTCAAAATCTTTAATATATAATACGCATAAATAAAAGATCGTGTAGAAACAGATGTATCTCGAAAACAAACATGATATCATATTTTTTCTTTAAAATAGGGTTCAAGACAATATAGTATGTCAATATATGGAAAAGTTATGAGCAAGAAAATTACTAACGCAAATATATATACATGTAATTTATACTTACGTGCGTCAGACTCCAAACAAATATTACAACTTTGATAAGAGAAATATATATATATTGTAAAAATGCGATATTAATTTTTTACTAAAAATTAACATTGCATTCAAAATTAGAAGAAAAGGTTTATACATATGTATCTATATATACGTTGAAAAAAAAGCCTGATAATGACTGTTAAATGTTGAAATAATTTTTCAAATATTTAGTTTATATAACAAAAAATAATTTTATTTTCTAAATATTTTGTAAGTATTACATTATAATATAAATAATTGTTTAGTAATAATTAATAAATATTTAGAAACGTAAAATTATTCTATAATATATCAAACGAACATTTGATTGAAATTATTTTATTCAACATTTGGTAGCTGTTACCATTTTTTTTCAATATGCAAAAGCATGCAATACGTAGAACTGATCTTAATCGATCGTTTTTTGTATTTTATTGTGTTTTTAATTAAAATGTAATATATTCGAAGCTACACATTGTGTGAATATAATATCCGGTGATAAAGTCGGATAATAAATTTCGCAGAACTGACCACACTCAACAAATATATTTTTCAAGAAGATGTGTATAGGTACACACGTACGTAGGTACGTATGTGGTAATACAAAATTGCCACGGACATCATTCAAAATGATTTCATGCATGCGCGTGTCCAACAACTGGTCGTTGACATTGATGAAGTATTACGAAAGACACGGAATAAATTTGCCGCTATGACTCGTGTCAGTATTTACATGTATATTTGTCAAGGAATCACTTAAGCCCGAAGTTTAATTCTAGTAAGAAACAGGAAATACGAACTTCATCTCATATTCTTCCAAATAACAAATTACGAAGTCAAATATAGTTTATTTCTAAACTGTGTGAAATTTTTTTTATGATATTTCATTCGAAATAATTTTAACCGAAGTAAACTTCCGGTCTTATTCTCGACTTAACTTTTAAATTCGGCAGCTATAAATTACCTCATGAATTGAAAATACATTCATATTACATCTTAAATGAGCATTTCGCGAGTGTGATATCAATAATGAGACGAACGTTGGCGCCGAAGATCCTCGTAAGAAAGTCATTCCGTTGCGTGTCTGTGATCGCGAACGATCATGTGAGATTACAGTGCGACGAGAAGAAATCTCGAAACTCGAGTCTTGAAAGTAGTCGAAATTATCCATGTGTACCCAATTCCCCCGGCGAATTACGATCTGGAAATCGTCAGGCGCCGCGACGGCGGTCGCACTCGTCTATGCTGTCGACCGCGACTACTTCTCGCGCTCCGGCAGGCAATTTTCACGTGCGTCCGGGTAATTTTCAACGAGTACGCCGAGAGACCGCTTAGAAACGCGGAGCGCCGGCGCCAGTTCCTCGTCCTTTTCCTTTTCCTTCTCAGCGTGAACTTCTTGTTTTACAGTCGCATAGCTGGAGCAAGCAGCATCTCACCGTTTCTTATGAGCTTCTTCTTCCTTTGCCTCATGCATCTCGTCCTGTTCTCGTTCTTGCGTGCCGCTCCTTCCTCCTGGTGTATACAGAAATAACCCGATGCGATTGCGGCCGATCCGATGCGCTAATGCCGTGCGTCGCTCGATAATCATCGGTCACGTCTTCGCGATTTCCTCGAGAGGAATTTCTTGGTCTTGGATTCTTGTTTTTCTCTTTTCCTTGTAACTATCCATTGATTTTCACCGTTAACGCGTGATACGCTTTTCTCTCTAGCTGGTCACTTAGCCATTTAATATGCAGGCAAATCTCTTTTTGTTTCAAGATCATGATCCACCGGTTTATTAATGGCTAGACGAGCACTTTAACATTTGCTATTAAGTTAATAACTCTCAGAATTATAACTTTTTTCTGATGATATACCTGTCCGTCAATCTGATCAATCCAAGTGAGACAAGTAGTCTATTAGTTCCATTTAGAGTAATTATTGTGTTCTATTGTATGGACGGGCGCGATATGATGCTCGGGCGTGGAAGTTATTTTGGTATCTGTAAAGTTCCTTGCAATTAAATCGAACTAGATGATAAATATAGCCAGAGTAATAAGAGCTATAATCTAGTCAAGACAGCAGATGTAATCGGCTAGACAGTATCACGCTGGCTACATGCTGTCATTTCGTCTTCTTCATCAGCTCTACTACTCGCGAAAGCTTCAGGAATCACTACTAGTCGTCGTCGTCGTCGTCGTCATCATCATCATTG
>Ga0157364_1002748_pt1 | contig 16676 bp, 9 predicted proteins | sample AttsexASBM2_FD_111476 | JGI IMG/M metagenome (GOLD analysis project Ga0157364, IMG submission 111476) | Fungus gardens microbial communities from leaf cutter ant in Ribeirão Preto, State of São Paulo, Brazil - Atta sexdens ASBM2 | ecosystem: Host-associated > Fungi > Mycelium > Unclassified ... | reverse complement strand
AGAGAGAGAGAGAGAGAGAGAGAGAGAGAGAACCTCTGGCAGGGCGCGAGCCGGAGAGAGCGCGAGAGAGCATTTAAAAGCGGCGGCCTGTCACCGATTTTCATAATTCACAGCTCGTTAAATTTGTTTCGCTTTTTGCCCCGCTTTTCGCGGTTACGCGCCCCGACGCCATTAATCTACCTTCGGTCGTTTTCAATGAGTTTAATCGCGTTTCAAAAACAATATGGGTCAACGCCACGCTTGTGTTATTCCTGACACGTGAGCATGACCTTCTCGCCATTTTCATTTCGATTTCGGTTCCCATTCATGCCGTTGCAGATAACACGCGATAATGAGCGCCGGTGTTTTTCGAAAGTTTGACGTTGCGACATTCCGAGTCGCGTTTTGTATTGCATTTGTAGCGAGGCAAGAACGAAATTCTATAAAGATACGATTTAAGGCGAAATTTAAGTTTGCTCTTTTCAAAATGTCTATATTTACGATTATTCGTTTACTATAACGGTAGGAAAGCAGTCATATTATAACCGTTTTATATATTATATAACTAAGTATATATTATATACACCAGCCAAGTTGTATACACATCTATAGATTTATATTCTAGCGAAATGGAGGAAGGTGAACACAATTCAGTGGTATTTCCTTCGTACGAGATCGATGATCAGGAAATTTCCCAAGGTACGATCGCAAATCTCCGAGACTTTTCACGAGATGTCTGCACAACCTTCCTTCAATATGTTCCCATGACTTCTCGGTGGGAAACGCTAACGTCTAATATTAAAGGCTACAAAAACTTCTGTGACGCCCTTCGTCCTTCCTTGGGGAAGGAAATAGGAACAACGGTCTTTGCCCTCAATGGCGTGGACGCGAAGTTGCGGCATCAAACTCGGAAACTGAAAATTTATGCAGTAAAAACAGTCGCACTTTTGTTTAATGATTTATTATATTAATTTAACGGTTTATAGAATTAATTACGCTGGTCAATTTGATCTCTGTATTTATATTTATCTACGAGTATCATATAAAAGTAAAATCAATGAAGCTTGTTAAAGCTTATCAGTTGTATTTCATTAATACAGACATCGTTAAAAATGTATCGTTTACAATGATACCGTATCTGATTTAACAAGCTTGATAAACAATAAAACGATTGTTTAATAATATTTTACAAATAAGCAAACTGTCTTATTTTAATTGTATTAAATCAAATTATTTATAGTGTGTGTGTGTGTATATATATATATATATATATATATATATATATATATATATAAATTATGCGATTTACAGCTGTGAATTAAATGAAGAATAAATTAATAATTTTACTAGCAAAATGCTAGCGAAATATATAACCTTGAAATATTCGAGAAGCCAAGAAACTCCCTCGTTTCCGACGACACTGCAAGATCAAGGAGGCCCCCTCGGCCTCGGTAGAATTCAGGTGGTTCGCCGGGTGGCATTTCCGATTTAAATGTCCAGGTATCCCGTGATTGTATACCCGATCGAGGTAACTTCTCGAGACTCGGTTCCCCCTTGGGTGCTCGCTCCGTCGAGAAGGAAAGGCGAAGGAGAAGGGCGAAGAAGGTAAGAATGCCTTCTTACGATACGGAAAGAGCGCGTGCCAGCTGCCGTTTCGGCATAACCGACGTTTCGGCTTCTTGTTGTCATTGTTATATTCCACTAGGTTCCCCTAACGTCTTGGGGCTGAATGGACTTCGCCTTTCTAACGTCTTAAGAAATGCGTGAACAAGCTGGCTCGTGCCAGGGGAGGAGTAACGGTTTTCGCTTACTCCGACATTACATTATTCCATTCACTTCTGCTTTTGCCAGTAACCTCTTAATGCTGTCTTAATTTTGTCTTAAATATAGAAAAAATGAAATCATCTATATAAAATTCTATAGAAAATCTAATAGGAAAATATAATAGGAAAGATACAATAATAAAGGCAAAGTTTATATAAGATTTATATTGCTATATTTACAGAGTTGAATGCTCTATATTAATATTTTTTTTATCAATATATTCTCTTCTCTCTATTTCTTTTTCTCTCGATATAATTTAATATAAAAATATCTCTCCACAAATTTTTTTGTTTATTAAGCAGATGCAATATAATAAAGAATAGAAACGAGTGAAGAAATAGTCGGAAAGAAAAAGTAGATTACGGGGAGAGGAGGGGGGAATAGAGAGATTTTAGTCTTTCTCTTCTCTGCCTTTTATTGGCTATTTTTCGAGGCAATTATGGAGATACGTTCGTGGCATATTGGCAACCAAGAATATCCAGGATTACTGTCGTCGCCATTTCGAGGAGCAGTTCTTATGGCAGTCAGCCAACATATTTTCTAGTTTTTGCGATAACAGCAATCATATTACAGGCATTATCGGGTACTGAGGATTACTTAATTATATTCAATTGCCAAAGTTTTGTATGTTTGTGTCTATAACGGCACAATGTCTCCACGAAAACGTCTGAAAGCTGCCATTTTTAAAAGTATTTCGGAATGAACGGGGACATGTTGTCATTTTCTAGAGAAACTAGTAAATCGCGTATTGTTGAACGTGTTTTTACGTATTCAATGTAAAATGCAATATAATTTATATGAATATCCGTTTATATAGAAAGTCTATAAAAACTTAACTCGTGTGTCTTGTTAACGACCACACAATTTTAAAGAGTAAAATGAAACATGTTCGAAATAACTCAGCAGGAGATCGAAAGTCATCCTCTCTTCTAAGATCTAAGAAAATAGATACAAGAATAAATAGATACGAATGTATCACGTATCATCGTACGAGGCATCGTGGTTTCTGGTGCAGCTGGACCTTGATCTACATTCAGGGTCCCACAGAATCAACGCACCTTTGATCGCCCTTAAGACTGGAAACATCTGGTTACTGCCAGATATCGATCGAATATCCCTCTAGCGAGTGACAGACAGACAATCCTATATTTGCTGATAATCAACAGGGCACAAAGTCAACGCGTGAGATGTTAAGAATCCATGTTATAAAATTTTTTCCTTAAACAATTTAGTATTTAAAATGCAAATTTCATTCCGATAATTTTTTTTTAATAATTCACAAAGTGAATTCTCATTCGCAAAGTAAATTTGTTAAATTTGCTTAAATTTATTTATTATTGACAATTTCTCTACGAAATCCTCGGAAACGAAAAAACATATCGATGGGAAGAATCTTCTTGACGTAGATAGATGCAATGTGGCACGTCCGCGCAAATCTCCGCGGAGTAAAGCGAGTGCGGCGAGCGGTGGTCTGATCGTTTGAGCCAATCATGCCGTGATTGAGTATAATGGACTTGCGTCTTGTCCCCCAGGCCAGTGGCTCTCGAGCTAACTCGTACGATCTGCAGTCAGCCCTTTCGAACGACTAGTCATGAACCAGATCACTCTTGGGTTGGTCACCAGCAAGCCGTAAGTGACTAGGGCACAGGATGAAGGCTGTGTCCGAGTGAGCGAGCGGCCTGTTGGTATGATAATGAGGAAGGTGACTTCCGACGATCCATGTATCGCGGAGAGTGGTCAAAGGAGAAAGACAGAACAAAAGCGCCGGAATGCACCGATGACGAAGATGGAGAACTGTCGAAGAGACGAGGGTGAGGGAGATGAGGAGGCGAAGGAGAAACATCGACGCTGATGGAGGAGAAACTCCGACGCCGCGTCGCGTCGAGGGTCGAGGGTCGGCCAAGAAGCGGACACTCCAATCCACAACATCCCTTCCGATTCTACATTCATACATAAGCTCTGTACAGGCTCTCCTCCGCTATCGCTTGTTCCTATCTCTCGTCTCTTCCTTCCGCGGCCCTCGCGGTGTAAATTGACATGAGAGACAGGACACGGGGAAGGGGGAGGCGACGTGCGTCAGCGGGTCACGCGTATGTTCGAACCGGCTAGGCTCGAGGAGCGGAAGGCTCTTCGTGATCCACGACGATGCGACGCAGTAGGGGAGGATGTAGCGCGCTCGTAGTGCACCGCTCGAAAGACACTCGGCATGATTGGTCGTGCGCGTGTCTCGGTCGTCGTGTACGCTCACATTATGCGCGTAAGAGAACGGGGACGGCGGAGAGCCGAGAGGGCCTCCTGCGGAGCGAGCCATCGGGTGACGCTGCGTACCCGATGAGGATACGAGCCAATTTTCCCAAACGCCGTCAATTCAGCTAACCAGCTAAATTCGCGAACGCGAGGCGAAGGAGGGAGGACCCCGAGGCGTGTGAGAAAAAGGGAGAAGCCAGAGAAGCGGGACGATGGGCTAAAGTGCTGGAAATAACGCGATGCGTTATTTGCATGAGAAGCGAAAGACTAGCTCGCTCGCGGATACGATGACACCCGTACGGGCCGGTTCCCAAGTATGTCGAATGCATATGTGTGTTGAGCTGTAGCTCAGTTAATCCAATTGAGTCAATTTGGGTTAACTTGAAGTCGTCTAAACAGCTTGTTTAGATATCTCGTAACGTATTCGTAAGCGCGTTTCCGGCTCTCTTCCTTCCTATCAAAATAAGATCCTTTACTCATCTCCGATAAGTTGAAATAAGTAGATTAATTAGTGATCATTGGTTGGTTGAACTAATTTGCGAGTATTATTTTTGTTCTCATTAATAATCGGTCAATATTGATTTTTCATTAGTTCTTATACCACAATTTTCGTTGATAATGTTTACTTTGGTTTTTTTAGAAATTGTATTAGAAATTTCACATAGAAAATTTTGCCAATTATACGGTTGTCATTGTAAAAATAATGCCATTTTCTTATGAAAATGTACTTCTCTGCAGTATCTCTCATTCCAATTTGCAAGTAATGAAGGATTGTAAGTGAGTTAGTTATTCATTTTAGATTTTCCTTAACTAAATTTCCTCTCGATTTAGTGTTATTTCTGTTAGCGATAACATTGGAGTAACGATATCGATCGATTGTTTTGAATTTATTCGGAAATGTTTTATCTTCATGCTTCTCGTTCACAAATACTCTCACATAATAATTGAAAATATGTCTTTCACAAACATTTTCAATTATTAATGAATCCAGTATAATTTATTGAAATATTAAACTGTTATTGTTGTTCGAACTGAAAATAAAATTATTGAATGGAATTGAGCTTGACATTTACGATTTTCTACAATGACTCTTTAGTAGGGCAATTCGCTTACGGCTTACGTCATCGAAAAAGGATCGATGTCGATGATTGTCTGTCGAGAGAGGGCGAAGACGCATCCTAGCCTAACCGTTGTCTCGACGATGATGTAATCGTTGAGCTCTATGCTGCTCTAGTACGGGGCATGCGAGTATTTGTCCAGGATACATACTAGACTCTCCTCCCCAGCTGACGTTGATTGAAGGAATAAGGGAAACGGCGAGCTCCCTCAAGTGCCCACCAACACTATCGCCACCGCCACGATCGCTATCAACGTTTCGCCTCTGCCTGCTGCAGCCCCTACAAATCGACCTCCACGTACGTCATCGTCTCGACCACCTCTATTACGAACGCATAATCACCGTCGTGAGATGCCCTACGCACCGACGCAACGCATCGGATACATTGGAGATTCCTCCTCTTTCAGTCTACACGTTAATTAAACAGGATTTACGTGATTGCATCGAGGCCTCATAATGGGCGTATGAAAGGAGATGAACAGGAGAAATAAACGCGCTTAGAATCTATTACTAGGGTACTCCGGTGTATACGCCGCACCTATCAAAAACTTAATTTATTAAGTATTATTTACTATATTTAAAGTAAACGAACTATATCAGTAAAAACTTTATACTATCTACTACTGTGAAAAAAAATATTAGAAATATTTATTTTTCATATTAAAAAATAAATTTTTTGAAACCTTTGCATTTTTGCCGCATATCTCATAGAAGTGGAATATATAGCTACTCATAGGGGAAGGGGGGGAGGTATGTATGAAAAATTTACAAATAATGCATATATATAAGACGTAAAATAATACAATAACTTATGAAATGTGTTTATAAAATTTTATTAAGGAATAAGAATGGTAAATATGTATAGGAAATAATAAATAATAATTTTCCTACATATATTATAAATGTTATGACATGAGGTACATATTTTATGTAATGCGTTTATTGCATTTGTGTACTGAATTCAATCTGCGCAACAAATGGGATATACAAGATAACAAACTAAACAAAGCATACGAAAGCAAAGCACTTGTTTGCTACAACATGCTTTACTATTCCATTACACGTGTGTATCACGAAATAACCACTAAGTCTTTTACACGCCCTACAGTAACCATTTTATGTAGATTATAATTTATGATGACGTTACTTATTACAATGACAAATCGATTTAACTCAAAATAATTTCATTAATATTAACAATAAGAAGCTGAATTCATAATACAATACTAATATAACATGAAGGTATGTAACAGAGTAATTGCAGAGGAACTACTCCATTCCTTTTATTTTTTCTGACTTTTGCAGTATAAATTCTAGCGCGGCGTATTTGCCGGAATTACGTTATATACGCAGCTCCGAAAAATGTTTGAGATATTGTCATTATTTAATAAAACAGTTAACAACATTAAAATGGAGAATATATAAATAAATATTAAAATAATAATGAATAATTAAAAATAATAATAAATAATAAAAATATTCTCTTCTTTGTTATGAGAATAAAATTAAATTTCTAATGTATGTTTGTACTCGATTAATTTTCGCACGCAGATCATGAGGACAATGTGCGCTAGACGCGGATAATGTGTGCGTAGAACGTGCCGTTTCCCACGTTCCGCGTTCCAAAAGTGTCGGGAAAGAAATGCGGGGGAAATAGAACGGTTGCGACGAATAAAGCGGAAAAGCTTAAGGGAGTTAGAGAGGGGAAGAGGCAATAGATCTTATTAAGAGACAGAATGAGTCATTCGGTCGTGAGCGGTGATAAAAAAAAAAAGAAAGAAAGGCTTGATCGCGACCAAATGTGGAGACCAAATAAAAATTGCCGCGATAGATGGGTGGGTGTCTCAGATCCGGAACTTGTTGACAATGGTGCGGAAGGCGATACACCTGGACGGTCGCGAGAAGCGTGCAAGTATTGACCCATCGCGCGCTATAACTGCACGGCGCGCGACTACGACTAAACTTTCACGCGCGTCTCACGTGGTCAGTGGACCTCGTCTCCTGAAAGAGAGAGAAAGAAAGAGAGAGACCGGCCCCCAGGCCATTCGTGCCGCGATTGCATTCGTGATGATGCGATTATTTACATTACTTCCGAATTGGTAAATAAGAGACACGATGTCGGACGCGGAAGCGTGTCGCAACCGCCTCTTTCCGCAGAGGCGCTCCCTCTGGCTATCGCGCCACCACGACCACACCGTCGTAAAATCTTTTCCCGAGTTCGTGCGATGCGAACAGTCCCACGAACTTCGCCGTAATATGGAAAAGAGCAGGATTATTGGATTAACTAGCGATGCATGATTGAGTATCCCGTTTAATGCGAGGAAAATAAGATGTGCTTTTTGCTGTCTTTACTCGAATAATTGGTGAGAAATGTATAATAAATTTATCTCATCTGCAATGGCTGTAATTGCATTCTAAAAAATATTGATGTGGATTTAACACCATGGATTGTAAATCCACAACATGATGGCGTTAATATTATATCAACAGAATTAGATACACATCGCATGATGTTAAATCCACCACGATATTTTTGAGAGTGTATGAATAGTATGTTATTGTGTACACATACTCGTACTAATTTTGCATTTAAGTCTATAGAAGCACATACAAGATCGTACACAACAACGTAATTGCGATGGGCGCGATGCTTTGTTATTAACATGCATGTTAGTTTCATCCTTTCGTCCTTTCAAGAAGTGACGTTATAGTCATATCATCCACGAGTCATTTAACCATCTTTCGAAAGTTATCTTTGTCAGGATATTGGCTCAAAACGGTCGTTTAAATCTCAGGAGTCTAATGACACCCGCGCGATAATAGGGTGGCTGATTTGACAAGCGAAGTGGTTACGAAGACAAATGAGTGCTTTAGTCGTGTTCGAAACCATCGATCGTTCTACAAGCTCAGCCAGATCTTCTCCCCCATTCTCTCTCTCTCTCTCTCTCTCTCTCTCTCTCTCTCTCATTGTGAATAAAATTTCTTACATGATGCTCGTAAGATTTAAATCATACGTGAGATGTAATGAATTAATTATTATTAAATGATAACGATCTGCCATTATGCAAATAAAAAAGTTAATTTTTATATTACTTTAGCTTTAATTTTAAAGTGACCTTCAAAATAATTTACAATATTATAAATTTAAATTTAATTAATATTCAATTTTTACTAAATGATCGTGCGATATGAAAATAAATGAATAATTTTATTTTATTCCAAGTTAACATCTAAAAATTTATAATCCCCTCAATTTTGTTCTAAAATGTTGCATTCTATTTTTTTAAATGTCGTATCCTTTTAATAATAAATATTATAATATAATATATAAAATATTTAATATAAATATGTATAACAAGTTTATCTAATCGGATTTTATCTAATTTTACCGGAATTACTATTTCTTGTTATTATCAATATTGTTTCGCTACCAATGAAATTATTCTTCCGTTGAACAACAAATTTTTATTACATATATTATACTTTATTTATAGTTTATTATACACATAATTTTTTAATTATTATAAACATTATATTTTTTTATAATATGATAATTTTAATAATTCGCAACGTAAATCAATTGTATCGTACATCACGGAAAAAAAATAAATTGTATAACAAACCAATAACTTACTGCGCGAATTCAACATCTATAAGTAAGAAGATTTCATGGTTTATCAAATCGCTAATATGTTATTCAACTGTCAACATTGATACTTTATAGAAAATTGATTGTCTGTATATTACGATTGTAGATTTGCTGAATCAGTGAAGTTTTCAATTGTGTTTTTTTTCCGTAATGGAATTGTATATCTATTGTACGCGATTTGCGTATATTCTCTTACGCGAATAGCTAAGGCAATTATCTAACAGCAGCAAGGTCAGGAGTAGGCGTAACTGACATTATGTCATCCTTTTGTTTTTCCCATTTCACAGATCTTGCGCAGTTGATGTGCATCTGAAGGGGGTTTCCACGAATCTTCTAACAAACTCGAGCTAATCTGTTAATAATGGATAATTTGTTCTAACGAAGTTGTTTGTTTTAAGATAAGACGTACACAATCGAGTAAATGATAATCTCTTAAGTAGTATTTTTTTATTTTATTCTGATAGAGAAATTGAGGGTATACTATAATTATGTATAGCGATGTCTATGCGAAGAGAGAGCGAACCAATATCGTCGAGTAGAGCGCACGCAATTGATTGAGCAAGTTCACAATCGCTTCGCCAACGTTACATTACGCTCGTCAGCTCGTCGCGCGGATCTCCGATTTATGAAATAAGCCGTCATCATAGATCCCGGCCAGCCGAACGGAGACGCGTGATGTTATGACACATTGGACACTCGCTCGTGTCTGTGTCCCCACATATATGCGCAACACATATCCGGGGGTCGGGTCAGTTCTCAGGGCTATCATTGCCTGTCGGCCGGAAGACTCACTTAGACCCGTCTTGAGTTACCCCTCTTCGTCCCTAGCCATCGTTCCTCGACAAACTCACGACCATATAATCCCTCCTTCCCTTTTCGTCTCCCCGATTTGCTTTCTCGTTCTAGACCGCGTGAAACCTTTGCCCATCCCTATTGCTTTTCTCTCCCTCTCTCTCGAAGAGGAATCTACTTGTCGGATTCTTTTTTCCTTCGGCTTTTCTTCCTTTACTCTAAGAACACTTGCCTTTCCGAGGAGCAGTGTTGTTTGCAGGTCGATCTTATGAGTAAACGATTTTTTCTGCAGTTAGCTTGAAATTTTTTCTGACAACTTCTTCGAACTTCTTAAAAAATTAGACATTGTTAAAATTAATATAATTTCTTCAATAATCATTTGATATGAATTTATATATATTATCAAGATAAGAATTACGAATCATATTAATAAATCGTCAATGTTGCTAAAAATTATTTCATCTCTATTTTATGTAAAATAATTAATAAATAAATTTTAAGAAACAGAAAAAATAACAGAATGTTTTTCAAATAAAATTTATCAATTAATATCCTAAAAATTTTAATAAAAGCGCATTATTGCTTCGTAAACAATATTGATAATCTGCTTTTTATCATTTTGTCGAAATTTATTTAATTCCACCCTCTCAAGTCGGCTTATGTTAAACGGATAAGCGGCTTTAATTACCAACGCCGTTGTAGAAATAATTGTTTTCTGTTTGTCCTACTCACACGACATGCACGCGCCATTATCGCATCGCTCGCGAACTTGTTGCAAATTCGCGACGAGAGAAAGATGCAACGCGCATGGAACGCACTTATACATGTACGAGCTGCAGTTGTCGGCACACATGTATGTGTGATGCAGCTTCATGTACGGAGCGTAATTGCGCGGGTATGGCAACGCGTGAACGTGTGCGTATGGACCTATTGTGCGTTTCCGTGGCGGATACTCCTTTTACCCTTTAGGGAGTATCTGTGTATATATACACACACATACAGAATTGCATTAAGTACCATCTTCATATCAAAACTGCATATATGATCTTATACAAACGCAAATAATGTGATTTCGTACAAATGAATATATAACATTTTTCTAAATTTTTTTTTCTCTTATTTCTTTAGAGAGAAAGGGAGAGAGAGAGAGAGAGAGAGAGAGAGAGAGAAGGAAAAAATTAAAACTGATATAGCAAAAATTCGAAAATTATTACCTGAAAAAAGACGATATTTAGCCTTTAATATATTTAAGTATAGTACAATTGCATCAATATTAATTTGATTGTAAGTGAAGCTTAAAACTCTCATTTTCTCGCTTTAAAGCCGAGACAGAGGGACAAATAAAGATAGTTTTAAGCCTTATTTAAAATCGCAGCAATCGGGTCTTAATCTAATATGTTGTGGCAAGTTGCCACTTTATATAGTGCGAAACAGGAAATGTCGAGTTTTCAAACTAAAATAAAATTATAAGGAATGTTTCTGCATCTCGAAATGTGTCTGCATCTGAAAATGTGCGTCGAAAAATGTTAAAACTTAAGTGCAATTGGATCAAATGTAACAACAATAGTATTCAGAGTATTTTCTCATCAACAGTACGCGGCTGTCACGTTGGAAAGAAACGCATAAACGCGCGATGCAGGGCATGTTGCTCGTGCGAACGATACTTCAGCGCTTTCTCGCAAACAATAAAATGCTTTTATAATACTTTGTTGTATAGTTGTGCGGCTTGTTATGTCATCCCGCGTGTATTACGACTTCTCTTTACTGCTTTAAGTTCATTCTGGCCGGTTTACAACCCGCGATTCTGAGTGACGACAACGAAAAGTATGTGTCGATATAGCTTCCCTCGGTGTTGCTCTTCCATTTACTCATAAAAATATTTGGTGACGCTCCCTGGAGCAATAAAATCATACTTTGTGAACGAAAGTGAGAAGTTTACGTAGAAAATTAAGGAGAACAACTGTGAATTTCCTGTCTTTAGATCTCGCCTCATGGCAAATTGTGTTTTCCTGTCCTTAGATTCTATCTTTTGGCCTGACGATAAATGGTGCTTGAGTCTAATTCACCCCGTATTGCCACGTTGATTGCGAAATATCATATGTAGCAGGAAACTCTCGCGGACGTCGCGAGCCTCGCTCGGCCAGGCAATCTCCCAGGCTAACAGAAGAGCGGCAGATCAATTAAGACATCATTTCCGTTGCGAGTACAATGATACGGCTCGCCAAGGCCGGAACACGCGTCCGCACCTTTTGGTGCCGCACTTCTGCGCTTCCACTCGAGCCCAACCCTGGTTACGAAGCTCACATCCTGGATCGGTTCTCGGTGTTGGTCTGTCATAGCGCGACGTGCCGATATACGGTGCCCGCGTAAACGTATAGATACGTGATTGTAACAAAACAACGGACGTCCGGACGGCAGACAGTCGCACAGGTATCGCTCCACCGTCCCCCTTAGGACGGGCACTCCTCTCACGCACTCTCACTCACTCTTTTTCTCTTCTACTTTTTCTCTCATTCCCTGATTTCTCCCACTTCGCTACGCCAGTCCTTTTACCAGTTACTAATCGGATCTCTCTTTGCCTCTCTTTCCCCTTTTCAACTCTTTCTCTTTCTATCCTAGCAAGAGAACGGAATGAGTTCCCACTTCGTTTGAAAAATTGGAAGCAATTTCAGGCAAGACTAACTGGTCCAGAATATATGCCCTTTCGAATGCGTTTCGCAAACGATTATGAGGAAATCTTTCAAATATGATTTATCTTTCATTGTCAATGCAAGATTAAATAAATGGAAAAGAAATTGTCGTTTTAATTAACCCTGAGCACGAAGTTTCCCTACTGTATTATTTTATTAATTATATAAAAATAATATATTCGTTATATAAAAATAAAATAAATCTATCATTTTTTTTTAGCAAATTTAATGTTTAAAAGTTCAAAGAAGCATATTACTAATTAAAATAATTTTGTAATAATATTCGATTTGTATAAAATATAAAATACATCAATCTTACATATACTAGCTCTCTAGAATTAATCAATCGCAGAGGAGTGATAACGATACGACGAATAATATGTAATTTTTCGTGCGAGCACATCTATACTTCATCACATGTACTTTTGCGGAACAGTTACACGCCGGAGCCATATCGAAACATTTTTACGTGCACATTTTCCTCCGCGTTCTCTTCGATTTTCAATATCACTTTTCGTCGCTTCCATGTCGGCACAGAGGGTAGTATAAACATTACATTGTTTTTTTTCTGTCGAATACTCGGAATGTATACTTTTGAAACACGATAGGCATGCGTGTTATTTTAAAGTCGATCACCTGTCGCTATATCTACTATGTCGGAGAAATATGATATAATGAAGCATGATGAAAAAAAAATCAAATTACGCTAATAAAGGTTTTGTTGTATGGATCGTTAGGTGTATCATCGTCGGCCATCGGTCACCGCGTTTTCCTCTCGAGAACGGAAGAAGCGAGAGCCCATTTCCTCCGTGAAAGTGGAAGCTTCCACTAAGGATACTTGGTCCAGTGGACACGCACTTCCTGTCGCTATTTGTCGCGCTTGGAGTACTTCGCGCACCACAGAAAATTATATTGTCGCCAGGTCATTTACATTTATAGTGTGACACACCTATGCGATGCATCAAGAAACATATATAAGTGCTAAATCGCAAGTGTAAATGATCAAAAACGGTCTCATTGTTCTCATGCCTTTATCAAATGCATTATAATTTTATTCGAGTAACAATGTTTCATTAATCTTCCACGATTATGTTGCTGAAAATTGAAGAAATAGAGCTAATTGTGTTAGTAGCAAATGCAAACAGTTTAGTTGTTGCAAAAATAAGTTTTTATCGCAATCGTTTTAGAACTTCATGTGCAATGTGCATCTCGTTTTCTGAATAGTAAGGAGTTTTTATGTTAGTGAGAACGCGCAGTGACTAATAAAGCTATTGAAATCATCGTGGCGTTGCAGATGGTGACATTACGAGGAAAGGAATAATTCTCGCTTCGTACCACTCATGCGCATTACTTTCCTTCGCGTTCTTTCATCCGTTTCCTTTTTCTTCAGTCTATAGCGCCATCGCCCCGAGCGCGAAGAAAGGATTCGGAATCAGAAAGAAGTGATAAAAAGCATGGCCTTCTCGACGTATTCAGCAGTATCCGCTTTCTTGAATTCTGTCTTCAACCCCCATTTTTTCTCGATCCGCGATGAACAGGTGAACAGGATGAGATCTCTGCGTAGCATGTCGGCTGCTACTTTTATTCGCTTCTATTTTTTTCCACACTTTCGACTCCGTTCTCGCTCTTTCTGTTTTTAGGTAACGAAAAACGAAAAACGATACAGTACGCGATTCAAGAAGAAGAGAAGAAAAAACATTGAGAAGATACTGCTTCCTCATTCTCATCGCTTCTCACAGCTTCATGAAGAGCAATGCTCGCACACTAAAATACTTGCAAGGCAATGTATAAGTTGCAGAACGAGAGACAGAGAGAGAGAGAGAGAGAGAGAGAGAGAGAGAGAGAGAGGGAAGTTGCAGAACGGTTAGTACGAGAGTGTTTTCTCGCCATTGTCCAACGCGCGCACCAAGAACAAGAAAAGCTCTTCCGATGACAAGCAAGCGTGCTCTCGGCATTACCGCGGGAGTTGGGGGTTTCCAACGGGCTGTGCCCCTCCTACCACTGTGCACTTCTTGTATCGTCGTCCTTTCCATTTATGACGTAAGTAGCACGCTGCACTGTGATTTCTGTAAGTAGCACTCCGCCCGATGGAGAGCGGCACGGGAGAACAGACTGACTTCTTTGTATCCTCCATTCGACAGAGACTTCTTTTCTGTCAAGAGGTGAAAGACGAGGATCGTTGTTGGAAATGAGTTCGATACGAATCGTCAACATCCCGTCGATATTTTGTGCTTCGCACGAAGCTTACTTTATTGAGAACGTGTGTACATTCTTTCTACAGTTTCTCGATTATAATCATGGGAAAAGTATTAACGAGAAGCTTTTTTGTTGTAGTGACAAAGAAAAAGAATATATTAATTAATCAATTGATAAAATAAACATAGCATATAATAGATAAAGTTACATGAAAGTAAAGAGATATATGAATCGATAATAGATCGATTCATAAACACGCGTTAATACTCTCGCGAAAAATTCTGTTTCGAACATCTTATTTATTGTGTCTTTCATATAAATTATTTTATTAATAACAAGCTATTTTGTTAATTAAATAAAATGCCTGCACAATAAATCGTATGATCTGATATAGCTTGAAAATGTTTTTCGCCTTCACACCACGTCTAATTTAATGGAAATAATTGCGGCAAACTAGAAAACATGTGAAATTTTATCGTATAATAAATTTCTACTAAGAATTCTGAAGTTTTGATTTTTACTCAGGAAGAAAATTCAGTCGATTGAAAACGTCGTCTAGAAATGACGTATGAAGAGCGATGAATATATGAGGAGGAAGAAGACGGGAGAAACATAAGATGAGACATAAGGGAATGGGATGTTGGCTGAAGAAGTGGGATCAAGCTCTCGAAAGCTCGTTAGCGTTAGCGGCTAAGAGATTATCTCAACCTGCATATGCGGTCGATGAAAGTACACCCTTCTGTGACTAACATCATGTGATAAAGTGGCGTAAGAATAAAGTTTGCATCGTCGTTGCGGTTGCAGCCAAGACTTCCTCTTCTCGAAAGGGAGGACGAAGGAAAAGCTGAGGAAAGAGCGTGGAGGCTGGTGAGCACACTCGCAAATGATGACGACTCCACTTGAACTTCAATCGCCTTCATCTTCTAAAATTCTAAAATGCGTAAGAAACGTTGGAGTGTCGACGGCGTTTCCATCTTTATAGAGAGTGCTCAAATTTGAAGAAATATTCATTTCAGACAGAATATTGAATAAAATTGAAAAATGATATTAATTAATATAAGACATTAATTAATATAATACAAATACGAGATCATCATGTGAACTTGAATTGTATAAAAAATTAAGATTCAATAAATATCGCGTTATTGTTGCAATATCAATGTTTCGCATACCATTTTGTGCGAGACGCAACATTCCAATGTGGATGTAATTACAGGGTTTTTTTTTCGTGATGGCCAGTAAGTTAGCCCGGCAAAGGAAAATGGAACGTGTACGAAGCAAGTTTCGTCTCTACAGCGTTGCTCCTTTCTAGTCCCATTAAACGTAATTACGTGTCGTCTCTAACGACGTTCGATCGGGGCTGCTAGCAACCGTTAGTGCAGAAACAGAGCCAGAAGAGGAAAGAGAGGAATAGAGGAAGAGAGAAAACAAGAGGCTACAATGGAAAATGCAGAAAGAAAGGCACGCGTAAGATACTTTAAAGCGAATGAAGGCATCGAAAAGAAGAAAGTGGCAAGGGCGAATCTACGAATGTGCATGTATTGAACGGTTGAGTTTTCGGAATCTTCCCTTCGTACCCTTTATCCCTTCACGAATATTGCTTGAGGAGCCTCGAGTGTACGCCGAGGGTGCGTACATTGTATGGCGTCCATCTTATATGCATCACCCACCCATCGTCATCCTCCTCAGAGAGTCAACCCCGTCCACCTTATACTTGCATTCTTTGTTCTGTGTAAACCCCTTCGTCCTGGCCCTCATCTTTCTTCAATTCCTACCTTCGTGTGTACGCTCGTACGATTTCGCACCCCTTCATATATTCACATAGTACCGGTAAAATCTGTTAATGGAAAGAGAAAGGAGAAGATGAAGATACGGAGAAAACATGGAAGAAAAGGAGTATGAGAAGAAGGGGATAAGGAAAGCATGAAATCTCGAGAACGAAGAGAGTTACTGCAGTCTGCACTTAAAAAGTTAGGGAATGCTTTAAGAAAGGTCGATTCAAGAAGCAAATCATTACTTTCTTCGCGCTAATATTAACGAACATATATATATATATATATATATATATATATATATATATATATATATATATTTATTATATATATTTATATTTATATTTTTTTTTTTGATATATACATATATATTTTATATATTATATTTTCTTTTTTTCTTTTTTATTTTT
>Ga0157364_1002747_pt1 | contig 16677 bp, 12 predicted proteins | sample AttsexASBM2_FD_111476 | JGI IMG/M metagenome (GOLD analysis project Ga0157364, IMG submission 111476) | Fungus gardens microbial communities from leaf cutter ant in Ribeirão Preto, State of São Paulo, Brazil - Atta sexdens ASBM2 | ecosystem: Host-associated > Fungi > Mycelium > Unclassified ... | reverse complement strand
GTTTCAGTATTGAGACACTGACAGGAGTAACTCCGTTATGGAAGACCAAGTTGAATATAAGTATCTCTGTCTTGGAAGACAGAATACCCAGAGGTTTGCAGCACCGCCATGAGACATGTTGCAAGAAAGGTGACTACCATGGAAGGCAGGCTTGTATGATTTGGAGGTGACTCCACCACAGTGATGTAATTTCTGAACAAGTGAACTTGCATATGACATAACTACCTAGTTAATAGGAAAACTAAGTATCTTTGGAATAGCTTTTCTTCCCCTTTATATAACATTGATGTTGGTGTTGGTCAAGGATTGGCCCTTTCTCCCATCTTGTCTGCACTCTATCTTTCTTCAATTTTTCATATTCTTGAAAAATATCTAAAAATCTTAAAAGTTTCTATTTCTATTCTTTCTTTTGTTGACAATAGTATCTTCATCTCACAAAACAAATATTTTTCAGTTTCCAACATAAACCTTTTCTGTAGCTATAATGTAATTTCTACTTTCCTCACAAAGTTCAAACTTGATATGGAACATGGAAAAACTGAAGTGTTTCATTTTTCTAGAAAATATAGAGTGTTCAATTCTCCTCCCTTGGATCACACTCCTCTTGGCAGGTTTATTCTATTTCCCAAGCCTATCTAGTGATATCTGGGTTTCATCTTCAATCAAAAATTATCCTTTCAGTCTCACATTGACTTCTATACAAGCAAGGCCATCTTTACTATCAAATGCATGAAAATACTAGGAAATTCATCCAGAGATCTTATCCTCCTCCAGAAGAGATGGTTATACAAGTGTTGTGCTCTACTCATAGCACTATATAACTTCCAATTATGATACTATAATAAAGCCCCTCTCAACTACTCTCTCAAAGTTCTAAGGAAAATGCAATGAAGAGTAACTCTATGGATATCAGGTGCTTTTCATACTTTGCCTACAGCAGACATTGAAGCCATTTCTAGTTTAATCCCCATTCATCTTCACCTAAAAAAGCTATATAGTAGATTCCACCTCAGAGGTTTCTCACTTTTATCAAATCATATAATCAAATCTATCATTAACACTGACAGACCTAATGATCATACCAAGCATTGTTTGTCCCTCAACAGTCTTATATCTAAGCAAATATCTTGCTTAAGCAGTCCATTAATCAACATGGATAATAGATGTAATGAATTCCTTCTATCATTTTTCCCATTCAACAGAGAATTTTCTCCAGGAAATCGACTTATTGATACTTTTCCAGATCGCTTTTCTCTTAATCCTCAAACCTACAATGTCAAGAATCATTTATGCAAACTCGATGATATTACTATCCAGGCTTCTTCTGATCCCTCATCTTGTGTCATTATTTCTGACACAAGTATAAAGAACTACATTGTAATCTCATTTTCACACATTCACTTATTCAATAGACCAATTATCAAGATGTGTCATTATGCTGCCAACATATCTACCACTGAAATAGAACTCTTCACCATGAAATATAGTATCAACCAAGCTATTGGTATCTCTCACATTAAGTGTTATAACTTAAGTCTTATAGAGTGAAAACCAAGGACAACTCTTGTATTAGAGTACACAAAAGAACTTGATAGAGTTTCTTCTACAAGTTGGTCTATCTTATATACTTTTCTATCATGGTCCATGCTAAGCTATTTCTAACCTATCCTAAAGGCTATGTGGTAATTGTAAGGCTAACATACAGTTACCATGTTGGATAACGTTATCTTATTCTGGAATCTTCTATACTCTTTTCTCTGTCACCTAATCTGTGACTGTGTCATGTGACTTGTGATGGTGTCACACTTTGTCTTCTTTGTCCTTTTCTATGTAAGATAAAATAAAATAATAAAATAAAATCCAAGTCTATCATTCTCAATTCTGATATTAAGTATCATCATCATAACAGATTCAATACATGCTGCCAAGAAAATTTTTGATTCATCATCACATCCATACCAAATCCACTCAGCCACTATCTCTTGTGAACTCAGAGATTTTTTTAATAAGGATATTAACAATCACATCAAATTCTGGAACTGCCCCAGCAATAAAAACTAGCCACTACACTCAGCAGTTGATAAATATTCCAAAAGCTTTGACTTATTACTGAGCTTCCCTTGCAAATCATCTTGGTACTTTTATAAGAAACATGATTGTAATTCGATCCTTTCACAATAGAGAATGTCCTTTCAAGCGTTGGATAACAAAGGAAAAAACTTTCTCAAACTTTGCAATGATGAATCCAATCTTCTTGAACCATTGACCATCAAGAGCAGTCCCTGGCTTCAACACTTTGGTCATTCAGATATACTATATGCTAAAGCCACTAGAGCTATTGTTAATCATACACCTATTGGTGAATACCAACTAAGATTCTTCCCCAGAGAAGAATTCATGTGTCCATGTGGTTTATATTCTATTGAATCCAGACAACATATCTTGCATGAGTGCAAAAGATTTAATAAGTACTGGAATCCTAAAAGAGATTCAATAGGTTATTTCACATTATTCCTAAAATTTAACAATAATGCCTTCATCTTCAATTAAAGCATTTATGACATCTTCTAGCATAAAGATTGCTACATTTTATTGTTATGTTCTTTTCTTTTCTTTTTCTTTTCTTTATTTCTTTTTCTTATGTTGTTTTAGTTTTCATGTACATAGTAACAAAGTAACTGTCACAGTCTGCTCTTGTGCCCTATGTAATAAATCATTAATTTTAAAAAAAATGAGATTATGTGACTATGGCATGTGATCATGATTGTATATGTCACAAACTTCATTCAGCTGGTATCTCTATAACCAGTGGACCAATTTTCACAAACTAATGTGTACTGGAAAGCCTCTAATGAAAGCTATCTGTACATATGTAGGATGTACAAAAGCAACAACAAACAACCAAGATATCAGGCCATCAGTAACTATAAAAGCTTTATTTGCTAATATCTCATGAACAGCTGGACATATTTGCACAATCAAATATGCATTGGAAAGTGCTCATCAAACCATTTCCAATGATATATAGTATATCTCATAGTGATAAGTATTGATAGAGATACAAGCATATCAATGTAGTGATATAATTAGTTACCTTTTAAAATTAGCCTAACAGCTGCTATGACAGATGACAGCTCCCATCAGGTATGAGTTTTGATCATGTAATGGAAATAGCTTGCATATAGACTATCACTCTTTTGTATATATACCTCTGTGTTTGAGAATTAAACCTCAGACTTAATAACATCATTTATTATCAATCTTTATCCTTTATCATCTGTATTGATCTTAATCATCATTGTCATTATTATTAAACTTCTAAATTACTCCTAAACCTCTGAGAGTGCACCTAAGGTTCAGATATCACAAATAAGTGAGTAGTTTATTTTGTAATACAAATTCTACTTTATCCATAATAATTAATAAAAGCTGGTGGTTGAACAAAGGAAAGAATTGAACAATATCAAATACCAAAGTGCTCATTTAGAGTTTCTTAACCTATTCTGAGTGAATAAGATAGATAAGAAAAATACCTACATCTGTAGTAGATTCTTATTTAAGTCTTCCTAATTGATTAAGATAGACAAAGTTGTTGGAGATTTCATGGAATTGAAGTCATTCTCCAATGACTTTTTCAATGAGTTTTTCTAAAGTATTTAGAAGTATAATAGGTCAAAACATCATAGGGAAATTATATGATGCTTTATTAGGCTTCAGGATGATGATAGAGAATGACTTTTTGAAGTGCATTGGCTAATATTGGTGATTGATATATGTGTTAGTAATATTGACAATGTTATTAAGATATTTCTTATCTTTGACAACTGCTTTTAGGTGTTTTCATGAAATTCAATCTAGACCAGAGATGTACAAATTATTATACTTGTAGACTGTACTTTTGAATTCCTCATTAGAGAAAGGCATCTATATTGATATAAGTTTTGATGGGATTTTATCTAAAACTTCAGAATTTATTTGTTGATTTTGGGCTGAATTAAATGTCTGGTAAAGTGCTCACTAGAGGTCATCTATTTCTATACACAGCTGTCCATTGAATTGAAGAGCTTTGATAGCTAGTAGTTTATGCTTCTTGACCCAGTTCATTAGATCCCAAGATTATCAATTTTTTGAAACAATTTCTTGTATTTTGTCATCAAAGAACAACCTCTTGGTCTTCTTAACAGTGCTCTTGAATGACTTCTAGTCTTCAATCAATTTTGATGACCTGTAATTCCTGAGTTTAATATGGCATTTTTCATTCCACCAATTCTTAGATCATCTAGTAATATTGATACATCTTAAGTGCTTATACTAGATCATTTCTGGTATTCTTGCATATTTGTGGGCAATGTTCTCCAAAGCATCTTTGTCCAAAATCATTGGTATGTCTATATTTCTTATAGCTATCTTAAGGTCAGAAATGAAGTTTTCTTTTTCTTTACTGTTCATAATAGTTTAATATTTATCTTGAATAAATATTTGTTGAATTTGATGGAGTTCAGTCAAAGAAAGAATAAGTCAAAGACTAAATTTGAGTTGTTAGCATTATCTAAATATCAGGTGGATATTTGTTGAACAAAAGAGAATAAGTTAAGGTTAAAAAAGTCTGTAATCTCTAGTAAAGTGTCACTATGAGTTAAATGAAAAAGATACAAAAGGTATTATTATTCCTAATATTAAAATCACTAGCTATAATTAAAATGTTTTGAATATTTACTTTAAAATCCTTGAGATACTTTAAAGTAGATTATTGATCATTAGAATAAATATTGATCATGAAGAAAATGTCACTGTTATTGAAGAAATAAAGGCAATAAATGTCTTTTCTCAAAGAGAATTGCATATGAGAGAGACATGTGTTGATGTACAAAATAACTCAAGGGTGAACCATTGTCATTTGAGTGTCTAAAGAAAGTGATCTAGTCAGGATGATTTGGAGTGCCTACTATACTGTCTCCATCTTTATTGGAGGAGCTTGGTACAGTACAAATGAATGACTAAGGAGGTTTCTAAATGAAAAGAATATCAAAATCTTTTTTAGTTCATAATATACTATCTATGAGAGTTTTATTCTTTTGGGCATTTTGTGGAAAAAGCTTGAGATTTTCTAAAATCATGCTTAGATACTGCACACAGCTGAGTAAATTGATTTGTTCCTAAAGTCTCAGATTTCTTGATATTTCTTGAAGTATCACTCTTTGTTGAAACAGTGTCTCCAGAACAGACATGTGTTGGAGTCAGCCTAATGATCATCTTTGTAGTTCAGGCATTTGAAAGTATGGGAGCACAGTTCACTCTGTTTGGTTTCAAGACAAGGAAGGTTAGTCTTGAAGTTAGCTTTGCAACATTAGGCAAAATGCCTGTAATACCAGCAATTCTTATACTAGGAGACATCTGGGTTCATATTTGCTTCTTATATAGTTGAAATGTAGCTTCTGACATTGAAATATCTGTTGATAAGATTCTTGGCTTTCATACCACTTTGGATATTCCATATATCTATCTAGATGATTGCTATATCAGATTTCAGCAATGCTTTGATAACTCATGGTTTGGACACAAGAGTAACATCATTGAAGATATGTGTTGACTTAATGATGGATTCAACCATACTAGAATTGATAGGTGTGTTAGTATTTTCTACAATATATAGGATATCTATAATTTTAAGATATGATTTTGACTGGAAGAGTTGAGGAGCTATAATGTTCTCAGGTGCATTAGCATCAACACTCTTGATGTATCTTTCAATGACCCTAAGGTCAGATAGAGAGGCAACTTTGTTGGTTGTGATAACAAGTCTACATTGATCATTGCAGACAAAATCAGCCAGAACATCAGATTTAATATTCTTAAAAGCCCTATTTATGTTAGCAATATGTTTGCTATAAAATGATATGAATTTTAAAATGTTGTTATTAACCATGGGAATGATAACTTGTCTTCTAGAAGAACCTTTTGTAGTTATATTAATGTAAGGTTTCTCCTTTCTTAGTTCATTGATCATTTTATAGATGTTCTCAATTTTTTTGCTAAAAGATTGGAGAAGTTTTCTTTAATCTTTAAAACTTCATTGATATTAGCAGTCAAAGCTTGTGCATAGTATTTCTTTCCTCTGTTGTTAGAGTTTTATACTAGGTTCATACCTTTTTTCTAATAATATTTGGATTTTTCTAATTCTTTCTTAGATAGTCTGGGTAAAATAGGTGGAGACAAAAGGTTTGAAACTTTTTCAGGTTTAGAGACTTGAATATTTTTTCCTAGATTATTGCTTTGCATTTTTAGAATTCTTAATACAGAAAACTAAGCAGCTATGCTTTGGCAAAAAGTCATGTCTTGATTTTTTGTCTTCAGTCTATTCCATCCTGCTTCATAGATGGAGGAGATGAGAGTCCAGGCTGTATGACCAAATCCTAAGATAACTGAATTGTTTAGTTTGTCATTAAATAATTTAATACTCTTGATGTATTTAGCTATTCTAAGAAGGGATTTCTTGATGTCAGTGTTGTCAATAACAACAGATTGATTGGTTCCAAAAATAAAAATGAATGAGCTTGACCATCCCACATACCAGGCCTGGTAGGTTGTTTGTTTCCATAAGTAATAAAAAAGGTATCAATATCTTGAGGAGAGCACAAGTTGTTACTATAGTTATTTGTACCTTACATGTTTGGAACATATGTAGAGTTAGGGGTTATAGCCTAGTTGAGAGTGAAATTATCTCCTTTATTGAGATTGGTGTAGGATAATTGAAAGTCCAAAAGTGTTGTAATAACTACTAATCACAAAGACTAATAGTAGTACAAACAAGTAAATCTCAAAGGCGGATATCAAGTGAGGATCACAAGAAAACTTATAAGGATTCCTTGCTATATTTCTATACTATTTATACTAAACAGTCATGATCCATACTAACATTAAATAACCCCATCCTAAAGTCTATGTGTCATTTATATATTCTATAATGTTATAACTCAAAGCCCTTAGAGTTGGGTTAAGAGGTAACCTTATATTGGGTGACACAAGAGAACTCGATAGAGAACTCTTCTACAAACTAGTCTACCTTTTATAGTCCTACAGATGGTCCGTGCTAACTACTGTGCACCCTACCCTAAACAACCATGTGTAGTTCATAAGGCCAACAGGTGGTGTCCATGCTATATGACGTCATCTGTTCTTGAATCTTCTACTAAATTCTTCCAAGTTCCGTGATCTGTCTTGTGACTATGCCATCAGATTGTGACTGATGTGACAGTGTGACAGATCAACTCTAACCCTAGTTGTTCTAAAAATAAAATAGAAAACAAATTGAAAAGAAAATGGAAATAAAAAGTAAAATAAAGAAAAACTAAGTCCACCATTTGTGAACTTGACATATAAGGTCAACATGCTGTAGACATGTACCATGACATCACTTCTTCTAGTTCCTTCTCTAATGTTCTAGATCACTGACATATTTGTCATATGACACAATTATGTAATTGGTCACATGTCTTCTTCATTATCAAAGAAATAAAGAGTAAAATAATTAGAAATGAAAAAGAAAAAGAAATCTATCTCAGAAAAATCTCTCAAGTCCCATTACTTGATTTTCTCCCTTAATCCAACCTTTAAACTTGGACAAATATTGTTCTTGTGTTTCTCTAGCCATTTTAAGTTCAAGTGTCTCATAACAAAAGGTGAATCTACCTAGCTAGCCCAGGGAAGGTCATTGCTTTGTTGTTCTATCCTAGTATGGTATGACACAGATAATGTTGCATAATAGGTGAAAGATGCTCTAAAACTGCTAGAGCTTGGGACAGTGGACCTTTCTCTGGAAGCATATGATTAACAGTAGTAGATGTATGAACAGGAGCAATTTTATTCACCAATTCTCTTTTAGGTACTATCATATAAGATAGTAGTATAAGAGAAAGAAGCAATCATACAGATTCACTTCCACAGTATTACTAGATTTTATTCTTCTTTTAAAATATTCTTGTTATTTAAATTTTTCTTATATTCTAATTTTCTCCTCTGCCCTACTATTCTCCAATTTCTGCAATACCTTATTAAGTATCCAAACCCTCTACAACTATAACAATTTCTTCTATGATCTATCTTTATTACATATGAGTCCTATTGTGGCATAATGTTACAAACTTCATTAAACTTGTATTTTCACAACTAGTAGACCAATTCTCACAAACCAAGTTACACTGAAAAGAAGAGCTATTTATACATATATCTTAAGAGTGACTAGATAGATTTACATGATCAAACTTGCATTGGAAAGTACTCATCAAACTATCTCTGATGATATATCATATATCACATGAAGATCAGTATTTATAGAGATACAAGTATCTCAATGTAGTAACATAATTAGTTATCTTTTAAAATTAGCCTGACATCTGCTATGCTATGGATATAGCAACAAATATCAGTGGTGTTTGAGGTTTGAGTTTTTACAAAGTGGTAGGTCCTTTGATATAGTGCTCTAACATAGAGACTGTAAGCAATTACCCTAGGTCTAGAGTGTTCTTGGATGCAGAGTTTAATTTATACTAAATAAGATTGAGGAGTATGGATCAGAGAGAGTATGTTATCTAAGAAAGGAACTAGATGAGCCTAGATTGATATATGATCTCTTACTCATAACTTTTTTTCTTTATTTTTTATTTTGTTTTCTAATTTTTTCTAATTTTAAATAATATTACATCTTATAGTTATTGGATATAAATTTGTCAGGTGTGGTTCATACTTAAGGCAAAAGTTTGTAGAGTTTAGATAAAGCTTGGATCAAGTATGAAAACTTATCTAAGAATGTGGTATTATAGACTTCTAGAATAGCCTTGGCTTCAGCTTATGTGCTGTGCTATCTACTTGTTGCTTGATCACAACTTCAGATAGTAATGAACAGAATTCAAGATAGCAAGACTTGGTGAGATAAGTATATTACTATTAACACTAGAGTTTCAGTGTTAAGAGTAATAAGAACTATAGTTGATTATTAGACTGAAGATTACAGAGTATCTACTAGTTCTTAAATATTAAAGAAAGATGTCTAAAACACCTGGAAACTCAAGTGATACTATTACCACATAGTTTAGAAATTCTCCACATTTGAGTAAGCTTAGTATTTATATCTAGCTTCAAGCTGGTAGATGTTTAATCAGAATAATCTATGGCAAGACACTGATAAGGTACAGTTTTTGGATAGGTGTGAGTTTGCACTTCATGGAAGACCAAATACTCATGTGGTTTGAGGAGAGCAACTATATTATGGAAGACAAGCTATTCACAGGGATTGATATGTGACAAGATTAGAGTAAGACTATAAGAGTAGTGCACAGACTTTAGGTACATATATAGAGTAGAGATACAGTAAAAACTCCTTGTTAAGATAAATGCATGTATATTTAGAGTAGGTTTATTTCATGGTAGTATAGACTGCCATATAAATAGTATAGTAATAAAGCAAGAACTTCTTTTCAATTTCTCTTGTGATCTTTATGAGAGCATACTAAGTATGTTTAAGTTATTACAGCTGGTGGTTACCATATTGTATTCTAATATCTGCTGACTCCATTCTATTGTTACTTACTATGATATATAACTTGTTGTTATTGATCTACAAGTGTGCCATTAAAATCCAGGTATGAGCACATTATAAATTATACTACAATCTAATAAGAATATTGAAACAAGAGTTCCTATATCCATATTTACCCCTGTCTCTCATAACTGACTCCTGACTATATTATTGAAAAATCTAGTCAGCTGACTTGATCACTTGATATCTTAATCACGTTACCTTACAAACAAACAAGATATACCACGGCGAACAAATCGCGCCAGATCATCCCTGTCAGCATTATGGCATTACCGGTACAGGAGGAGGGTAAATCACTCAACGAGGCTCTCAACACTGTGAAAATCCATGTCCAACAGATGAAGCGAAATCTGGTACGGACTCATACGCACCTCTCGACCATGGACCGAACTTGTTTAACAGGAACTGGATCAATTGATGGATGCGCTCAAAAGTGCCAGCCTTATGCTTGCAGAGCTCAGGACCTCTTCACTTTCTCCAAAGCAGTACTATGAATTGTGTACGTCCACAACCCCGGCTTGTCTCCGTGCTTATGAACATGCGTACATCCAGACATAGCCGTCTTCGATGCACTTCGGCATCTGTCTAATTATCTCTATGATGCACATACTCAAGGTCGACACTATCTCGCAGACCTCTATGAACTTGTCCAATATGCTGGAAATATTATCCCTCGTCTTTACTTGATGATCACCGTCGGCTCTGTCTATATGTCAATACCCGAAGCACCTGTGAAGGAAATTATGAAAGATATGATGGAGATGTCTCGAGGTGTCCTTCATCCAATTCGAGGTCTCTTTCTGCGTCATTACTTGAGTGGACAAACAAGAGACAATTTACCAACTGCACTGGCAACTAGGTCAGCTTATTGCATGTCGAATAGCAACGGTCTCATGGACACTGTTATTTTGTAGCCCTTCTGGTGGCCTTCAGGATTCTATATCTTTTGTCCTGACCAATTTTATTGAAATGAACAAGCTTTGGGTACGCTTGCAGCACCAAGGTCACTCCCGCGATCATGAAAAACGCGAGACAGAACGACGTGAGCTTCGTATCCTCATCGGGACAAATCTGGTGCGACTCAGTCAGCTTGATGGGGTCGACCTCGACCTGTACCAGAGAATCATCCTTCCAAGCATCCTTGAGCAGGTGGTCAGCTGCAAGGATGCAATTGCGCAGGAGTATCTCATGGAAGCTGTTATTCAAGTATGTTATTCCACCAACTTCATTGGATGACCGATTCATGCAACCCCAGGTTTTCACCCCGGAGTTCCATCTCCATACACTTGGACCTATCCTTTCAGCAACCGCTCAACTTGATCACAAGGTTAACATAAAACAAATTGTCATTTCTCTGATTGATCGGCTCGCAGCTTACGCTGCGAGAGAAGCAGAGAACGAAGAACCAGAAGTGATTATGAAACAGGAGGAAGCTGCCACTAAGCGCCTAGCAGAAAGGGTTAAGTACCGGAAAGCGAAAGCGAGACAGAACGGGGGTTATCAAGTATCCTCGTCGGGGTCCCTCACGTCAGAACAGAGCAATGCATGGGTTACCCCTACATCTCCAATTGCTACAACAGTCGTTGAATTTACTGAACCACAGAAACTTTCTGAGTCTGAGTCAACTTTTTCAGAACCCAAAGGAAAAGCGAAAGAAGGACCCACTCGTAGATTTAGAGGTATACCAGAGGATGTGCAGTTATTCGAGGTGTTCTGGACACAAGTGGTTCAGCTCATTAAGGTGTGTTTTCCACTTGGATCACGCTGTTCGGCTTCCCTATTCGGCTTAAGGCTCGGCCAGATCTATCAATTCAAGACGTTACTGCTCTCCTCGTCTCTTTAACCAATTTGTCTGTCAGTTGCTATCCGGACCAGTTGGAGTATGTGGATCAGATCTTGGGTTTCGCGGCCAACAAGATTAGAGAATACTCGGAAAAGTGAGCCGACTTATCATTTTCCTACGATTACTCATCTTGTTTCTAGCTCAGACCTTCACGCCCAGCAGACAACTACAAATCTATTGACATTGCTGGTCGTTCCGATCAACTCCTATCAGTCTGTCTTAACCATACTCGCCATTCCCAATTATGTACCGCTTTTGACACAGCAATTATTCTCAACTCGTCGCTCAATAGCACACTCAATCATATCATCGGTTCTCAAGAATGAGACAATAATTGAGACGCCCGAGGATGCGGACGGCACATTGGAGCTGTTACATGTTCTAATTAAAGACCAGTCCGATTCTTCCCCCAATCCGATTACATCCAATGGCCAACAGCTTCATCTTCGGGAGATACAGAGACAAGGACCTAATTTCGTTGGACGCGAGGAAGTAGCAGAGGAACAAGGTTGGATAGCACGGATGGTACACCTTTTCAGGGCAGAGTCCCTTGACGTTCAATATGAAGTATGTCGACTCTCGTATGTGTCCTTGCTTTACGTGCTGATAGTCTAGAAAGCTTCTTCAAACTGCCCGACGGCACTTTGAAACCGGAGGTGATCGGATGCGGTTCACGTTCCCGGCCCTGATCACCTCAGCAATTAAACTCTGTCGATGCCACAAGAACGCGGATGTCGAGGCACGTCCTGGTTTTACCACATTCACATTGTTTTGATCATATTTTGTATCTGTAGGAGAGCGACTGGCAAACCAAAGTCACGATGATTCTGAAATTCATCCGGCAGCTCATATCGATACTAGTAACACAGGTGGAGGCACCAGGAATTGCTCTCCGCCTATTCCTTCTAGCGGCCCAGATTTCGGACGAGTGTGGTTTTGAAGACTTGACATATGACTTCTATGTACAAGCCTTCACTATCTATGAGGACAGTATTTCAGAGTCGCGTGCTCAGCTGCAAGCTATCACGCTCATTATTGGTACCTTGTCCGGCGCCAAGGTTTTCGGCATCGACAATTATGATACTCTCATTACCAAGGCGGCTCTCCATGGTGCAAAACTCTTGAAGAAGTGTCATCAAGCTATCGCAGTTGGATTAGCAAGTCATTTGTGGTGGCAAGAAACAACATCTGCAGAGATTGATGTCAAATTTCCCGGAAGGGAGAAGGAGAAACCCACCAAGCCGCCATCCAAGGAGGGCGAGGAGGATGCCAAAACTGTTCGTATTTTCATTCTTTCGTTGTTCTATTTTGATGAACTACGCATAGTACCCACACCAGGACAGTGAACGTGTCCTGGAATGCCTCCAGAAATCCCTTCGGATAGCCAATTCGGCCATTGAAGAAATCGTAACCGTTCAATTGTATTGCGATATTCTTGATCAGTACCTTTACTACCTTGATCGTGGCGCAACTGCTGTTAGTCTGTCCTCAAGCAATAAAACTAAAGTAATGCTCATCTTCATCTATTAGGTTGCCCCTAAATTTGTCAATAGCTTAGTAGAGCTCATTACATCAAGCATTGACAATACCTCCGACGTCCATCCCTCTCAACGTGCCCCTCCCAGTCTTATTGAAGGTGTACAAACACCTGAAATGATTCAAAGGCATTTTAGAAGCACACTCGCTCACATACAACGACGAAAGAACGTTGCTGCAGAAGGGTTTGACCCTGAAATCAATCCGAAATGGGACAAAGTTGATGTCGTCAGTGCTTGTCTAAAGATGGGTATTGGGCGATAGAATACCCACCATTCTACCCCCTTCTCGTGTATTATGATGTTCCGAATGTCTATTAACTGCATCATAGCTCTTAATGATCTCGTAAACGGTGATCTTGCATCATTCGTGTTGGGCCATATCTTTCATATGCAACTGGTTTGTGGTTCTTCCCAATAGATAATTGTGATTTTGTGTTTGTTAAAGCCTGATTTGCAACACCTCTGTTGGAACCAAGGCCAGGGTTAAAAGAATTCACTGGTTCCTAATTATGTTGGGATCTGGGGCATCTGCATATTTGTATGTTGCATGTGATTTATTTGTCTCTAGTGTATATTGGGAAAAAGTAGTCAAAGGTAAATGAGGTCTCTTACAGCACAACAAAGTCAATATTTTCTTTTTAGGCTTATACAAGTAGGGTATTATGTAAACACATCATATAGTCATATGATAAAGAAATATTCTAGCATGTTTAATAGATAGTGCACTATTAGAGTTGAAGATGATAGAATTTATTTATTTTTATTTTATTTCTTATTTCTATTTTCTATTCAATTTTATTTTCTTATTTTTGGACTTAGGATTAGAGGTTAGTATGATGTTACACATGACTGTCACAAACTGTCACATGTCACAGTCACAGTCACATGATTATGTATCATACAGAAGAATATAGAAGATTTCAGAACAATAATATCATATAACATGTTTACCACATGTTGATCTTATGGATAACACATACTCTTTAGGATAAACTAGGTTTAGTATAGTACAGACTATTAGCCCAGTGTATATAAGGTAGACACTTTTGTACTTGGAACTCCATCAAGTTCTCTTATATTAACCCAATACAAGATTTCTTTCTTACTCTTATACTTGAGTTTGAATTGTAACATGCACAGACTAAGCTTACTTAGTATAAGTAATATTGTTATCTACTAATCCAGCTTCATCTTCTGATAATGCTCTTTTTCTGATCTATATCATAGTATACTTGGAACCTTATATTTTATTTTGATTTTCTTTTTATCTATTTTTCTTGATTTGATTTTACTTTTACTTTTCTTTTAGACAATGAAGAGATATATGACTACTACATATAATACTGCCACATGGTGTGACATCATCAGTCATATGACTTGTGCATGTAATATAAGATTATAGAAGATACTAAAGATAATATTAGAGAACATAAGCTATAGTACATTTATTAGGATAACTGGGTAAAGTTTATAGGGTTATGTGGCATTTGCAATCTCCAGGAAATCCTAAGTTTATTGACCAGCCAAGCAATTACACAACTCATCTTCAAGAAATCCTAAGAAAATAAAATGGAGTTTCTAAAGATAACAGCTACTCTAAATCCTGTTTATTCTGATGTGCCAGATATATGATTACCTAATCATAGAATGATAGTACTTTAGTAATCAGAAACTAATAGAAATAAAGAGAATAATCTAGTAATAGTAGTAGAGTATAAACTTTAAAAGTCTAAAGTATAGAAAAGTAAATAAAAGATATGTAACAAGATCAGTAGAATACCACAAGGTTTATCAAAGTTAACAATTCAGGAAAGAGAGAAGCTTGATATAATTATAAATAACTTGGGAATATTTATAATATTAGAGATTAGATCAAAACTAATATACAAAGTGGTAAGTAGTTGCAAGTAAGAACTCTGAGCATAAGAAACTAGAGTTTGCAGATGAAAACTCCAAGTAAAAGTCTACAGTGTTTGCTGGTAAGTAAATTTCCTTACAATGTCACTTTCATGGTGTAGACATATTAGACTCATAGACATTATATATAGATGTTAGATATAGTTCACACCTTGCTATCTAAGATTTGATAAGATATCTTAAAAGTCCAGAACAAGCTAGTTATGTATTATCCAAGAACATGCTTCAGCTTATGTGCTGTGCCTCTACATATCATAGTATACTTGAACCCTTATATTTTATTTTGAATTTTTTTTCTTTTTATCTATTTTCTTTGATTTGATTTCTCTTTTTCTTTAATTTTCTGTTTCTTTTATTTCTTGGATGATGAAAAGGCACATGAACATGGTCACATGATGTGTCACATGAAATTACATCATAGGCCTGAAACATTGTAGAAAACTAGAAGAAATGACATTAAGATAATTGTTTATAGCATGTCAACCTTATAGTATACTTATAGATGACATATGGATCTTAGGATAGGGTTATTTATCATTAGCACGGACCATGTATGAATAGTATATATAGTATAGGAATGCATTGGGGACTTCTTGCCAAGTTCTCTTGTGATCCCTACAAGATTCTCATCTGTAAGATTATTTAGTATAGTATTGACCATCTTGGATTAGTAGTTGCCACAATACTACAAGTCATACTAGTTGCATATTTCAGAAGAGGACTTAGAGGACTTAAAGAGCTGGAGACATCAGAAGGTAATGATATGTGTCATTGCCAACAGTGGAAGAGAGTATTAGTTTTGGTTAATTTTCAGAATAAAGCTAATACAGTGTAAACTACTGGTTTATACTAAGTATACTATCTAGGATAATTATCTATAATGGAACTGCTAAGTGAGTTATCCTAAATACTAGTGGTTCTTAGATGCTGGGAATGAAAGTTCATGGAATTGACAAGAAACTAGTGAGGACATCTGAGAGAAAATGGAAAGAGATAATCTATACCAGAAGAGATTAGAGAGTGCAGAATAAGAGAGGAAGCATTATCTGTAAATTGAGATGGATGCCTGAAATAGGATGTGACAGTAAACTTATACTAATAGTATATATAGTATAGAAATATATTAGAAACTCCTTGTCAAGTTCTCTTGTGATCTCTATGAAACTCTTTGCAATCTAAGACTGTTTAGACTAGTGGTTGCCACAACAATATGTGCTTTCCAACCTTATTCAGTGCAGATTAATACTCTTTATTCTAGTATTAATCACTTCTTGGACTTTCTTACTAGACTTTCTGACATGAAACTCCTCAAGAACACTCTATATCTAGAGTAATCACTTACAGTATCAATTTCATAGCTAATATCTTAGATATAGTATACTAGTATATAAGTTAGATAGTTATACTATAAATTCCTTATTCCTAAAATCACTATTAGTTCTTAGTACTAATAGTAGTACATCTTATTTCATAAGCATGTTTAAACTTGAAATAAGCATGTTTAAACTGTAAGAAAATTTACTTATCAGCAAACTCTGCCAACTTACACTTGGAGTTCTCAGCTACAAACTTCACAAACTCTAGTTTCTTAGGCTCAGAGTTTGTATCTACAACTATCTACCATTCTGTACATTAGCATTAATCCAATTTCTAACATTGCAGATGTTATGAACTAAAGCTCAAGGGTTTAAGCAATAGGACAACTCTTGTATTGAGTAACACAAGAGAACTCGATAGAGTTCCAAGTACAGAGTAGTCTACCTTATATACTAATCCCCATGGTC
>Ga0157364_1002746_pt1 | contig 16680 bp, 9 predicted proteins | sample AttsexASBM2_FD_111476 | JGI IMG/M metagenome (GOLD analysis project Ga0157364, IMG submission 111476) | Fungus gardens microbial communities from leaf cutter ant in Ribeirão Preto, State of São Paulo, Brazil - Atta sexdens ASBM2 | ecosystem: Host-associated > Fungi > Mycelium > Unclassified ... | reverse complement strand
AATAAATCTACATAAAATAACTCTATTGGTAAAAACATAACACAACTATCTCCCCATATTATATATAGATCAGTAAGATAAACATGAAAAAACATTTTGCTGTTATTAGATACGAGTACTCTAATCAATTATTGGTTAATCAATAATTCCATGTCACGGTTTGAGGTCATGCTTCGAGCCATTACATTTAAAATAAGTGATCTTATTAATAAATGGAGTTGCGAAAGAATATTTTTTACGGTTCACTATCACTTGCTCCGAGATAGTATCAACAAAACGCACGTGGATCACACTCGGCGTGGCAGTGCAAATGTATCTATATACCTATCTATCGAAAAAATCATCACGCGAGTTTTTTTTCTATCATACGAACATACCTCGGGATGATCTTTAACTTGTTTGAATTGTTTCACCATGCCTTCTCGGTGACACTTTCTGTAATTCATGATCCCTTTCAGTATTCTATCCATCACGACATTCGAGTAATAACTATAAAATGAACCCTCAGAAACTATTTTCCTAATGTGAAGAACAATGACAGCACACAATTCCGCCATTTAGCAACTCAACGGCGGGAAATTTAACTTCCCTTTGATCTATCATAAAATAAATGAATTACATCTTTTTTTTTTAATTCAGAAATGTTTCGACTTTATAAAATATAGTAATAATCTTCTTATGGACTCTTCCAATTCAACAAAAATTCAAAAAAATCGGGGCGAATGAGAGTCAGCATGATAGTTTACGCAATCTTAAATCTTTATTCAAAAAATAGAAAATATTATAGTACGAACCATCCTCAGCAATATAATTTCAAAATATCAATCCCTTCAAGAAAAAATCACCATCAGATTAGAATCTGATTAATCTTTTTTTATTCTACAAGTTTTTAAGACAGATGATTTTAAATTTATTTTATATTTTTAGCTTATTTCGGAAATATTTCTATCAATTTTATAATTTTAAATATACTCATTCATGGAAGAAATATAAGCTTACTTGTGATTATAATTTATTTGCACATTTAAAAAATACATCGTAGTTTTAAATTGTTATATCTTTGAGGATTGTAAACATATAAACACATCGTAAATTTTTTTCCTACCAAATTGACGTTAACTATTTATCTTTACAATCACAATATGATACTCCGATGCAGCATAGATTGCACATCCACTTAAAAGTTCCTTTTATATTTGAGAACAATCTTCAGTAAGGAAATCTATCAGTGAACACATAATTAAAACATATCACGATTATACATCGATTATTTTCATCAGAACTTTTCTATTGTCGTGATTCAGTTACGAGAATAGAAGCTCTTAAATGGATACTCAGTCTTGCATTGTTATATCATAATATCATGCAGATATAAAACAAACATATGTAATGATTAATTATGTAATGATTAATTATAACTAATATTCGTTGAATGTTATTGCGACATGTTTTGAATCACAAACGATTATTAGATGAATAAAAAATAATTCTGAATGGAGCAAGAGAATCGCGAATATGGAAACTATTCTATTGATAAATGGCAGATACATTATGAGAGATGTATCATATCTGCGTGTATATGTGGGATGAATTCATATCAATAGAGTCCTAATATACGGCCTGAAATACAGTGATAATCGTCAGCCTCTTTCGGATACGTCGATTATATACTTATTTTGTCATTTAAACGCTCACATTGAAGAAGCCATACATTGAAGTATACTTTGTAACCCGATCTCGTCAACAATCGTATCTCCGCAATCGCGCTTTATCTTAACGATACGCGATTCCAGAAATTCAGCAATTATTAATAGGATGGACCCGGGTGACAAGGCGCCTGGGTCGCGCCGACTTCTATCTAGTCAATGCCGAACTCTGGCTAGCACGTTCCAACTTTTCAAAGTGCTTTCGCGCGTTGCGTATGTTGATTAATGTCGCCGCGGATGCTGAAAGAAGACGCGCGTTTTAACAAACTTCAATATCAGGAAACATGATAATACCTTGAGGATCAAGTGCTCGATTATATTTTATATAAAGGACATATATTTGAAACACTTTTATTTAAAATATAATATTTGGAAGACAAATATAGTTTGTATTTCAGCGGAGCACATAAAAGTATTATGTATTTTGTATTTAAAATGAAAAGGTTGACAGTTTTTTATATTTTGTAATAAAATTGATTGCCAATCTTAATATTTGAAATATAAAATATAAGATACTTTCAATCTTTTGTTATTAATACTGAAATATAAAATACAAAATACTTTTATATGCTTTCATGAAATACAAATACAAAATAAAATTATATACAAATATAGTTTTTCAAATACTCATGTAAATAAATATATAATAAATTTAAAAAAAAATATATATATATATATAATCAATATTGGATTTGAATTGTACAAATACTTGAAATACTTACGTATAGTTGGGTCGGACATGATAACCATCACGTATGTATTTGAGGTAAATATGTCGATAAAGGCCGCAAAATTGGTATTTCTAACTTCCATACTTTGAAATTGTGCCGCTAACTTACTACAAAATTAATAAAAACTGCAAACGTTGCATTTCTTTCTTGTCAAACTTATTATTTTTTTGCATGATTCATGCTTACCTACAACTCAATTTGAATTGCTTTATTATATTGGAAACTTTTTCGAAACGATGAACGTCTCTGTGAAACTGCCGTTGACAATGACTTATTACTAGAAAGGTCGCTCTTTCAAACAAAAGCACTTCATCCGCGTCAATAATATTAGCAAATTGGTTCAAGCTTTGTTCAAGTTCCTTCACATTGGGAATCAGCATATATACAATGGATGACCATGCTCTACAATAACAAAGATTTATTTGTCTGTTTTAATTATGTTCTTATCTGATATATACCTGTATAAGGTTTCATCCCATATGCTAGTTCTGAAACAAGTGCACTCTAAAGGTAAACTCAGTCTTTTCAAATCTTCCTCTCTTTCCCTGAATATATAATCGCGTTGGTCCTCTTGTACAAGATCCATTTTATGAACTAGGCAAAATATCTTCGCCTCTGGGCTATTCTGTAGTATTGCTTCTAAACAGCTCTGGTAATAATGCATATCTTTGTCCAGCTCTCTCGATTCCACATCAAAGACATAAATCAACACTTCTACATTTCTAAATATGTTATCACGTTGCGATGCAAAATAATTCTCCATGAATGCTTCCTGTCCTCCGCAATCCCACAAATTCAAAACCAAATTGCCGAGAAAACGAACATGGGAATGTTCTACATCAACTGTAATAAATTACATTATATTAGTTTTCCTTTAGGCTGACAATCTGTTCTTAATTCAAGATATCTTAAAGAAATTAATATCTAAGATGGTATTAGCATCTCAAAATGTTAATATAGCTGATTAATTTATTTAAATTGATCACAAAACTGTATTAGCATCTTAAGATATTACAGTAAGACAGTTGAAATAAAAACGGATGAATACTTAGGACTATTAGCATAAATTTATCTTACTCGTTGCTCCTAGACGATGGGTATCGCGAGCGATGTAGTTGGCGAAAATAATGCTGCGCATACTCGTTTTCCCGGACCCACTCTTGCCCATTAAGAGTACCTGAAATAAAATGGTATATATTCATTTTATCTCAGAACAAAGATGTGTCCATAAGAATGAAGACTTATGCAAAACAAAAAAATGCAATTCCATGCATTTGCATGTAAGAAGAATGTAAGAAGAAAAGTTTACCTTTTTCTTCATCGTGAATGGATAACGTTTATTCGTTTCAATAAATTCTTCTGGAAAAAAAGTTACTGGCTGATCTCCGTTTGTCTTCCAAGTATCTTGGCTTATCAACTGTTCTCCGCCCTAGAGCAAGGATCGTGCACAGCAGTACACTCAACCTGCGGCTGTTTATCACCAACTGTCGCATCAAAACACGCAATGTGATTATATGTTACATACATTACTCATTTCGAAATAACGTCATCAACCCACATGAAAACGTACTCTCACGTCTCTCAGCGCAGAAGCATGCAGAAGTCAGCTGCTGACGCCAACTTCAGATCGTTAGCCATGTCACTCACTGACAAGAAAGATATCGCGCCAACGTTCAGACCAATTCAATGTTTATTAATTCTTAATGCAATTCCGGAATCTAGATTTTTTAGGGACTTTTTAGATATATGTCATGACAGCTGTGGAATGCTGTCAAATCAGCTGTTTTGCGACATCGCCCTTTCCCCACTTTTCTTTACAATCATAATGCATGAATATACGTAGATACGAATCTTGTATATCCGAAACATCCGGGATAACTTCACGCGATAAATTTGTTCATTGCAGTAATAATCGAAATATTTTTGCAGTTGTACTGTGTTATATTTCCTACGTTTATAATAAAATAGATATTTAATTAGATATTAAAAAGAAAAAAAGAGAAGTAGCACAACGAACAGTTCCATTTATGTTACCGAGTGTAATCGAGTGCCGTACTTACCTTCTTCGCAGGTTCTTCGATCAATCGATGTGTCACGTGAATAGTACAAAGAATCTCTCATGTGATCCTTTCAATACCTGTAAATAACTCATACGAAATACGGCTCCGTGTTCGTTTGCTACTTTTTGGAGGAACGTGTTCAGATAGGAAAAAAATGGGCGCATCTGCAATACCCGTGATAGCTTTCACGCTTCTCTGGGGCGCCGTGGTATTTCTAGGAGTAGCTCTACCACTTTTCGTTCCAAAGGGACCAAATCGTGGGTAAATATCCCTCTCGACGTTCTTTTTTATTTTCGTACATTCTCATTCCATTGAAATTCACATTTGTACACAGATCTCTTGAAATAGACAATTTCCTCTTGCATAAACATTTCTTCTCACAACGTAAAATAATAACTGCAATTGATCTAATTTTCCTTGAACATTTCGATTAATAGAGATATTTTAAAGATATAAATCGATATCTGCTCAAGTTATCTATATTCGTTGAACTTTAATTTATATTGACATTTATTGCAGGATACTGCAAGTTCTCCTGGTATTAACGGGCTTTACGTGCTGGCTATTGTAAGTGTAATATTTTTACGACATCTTGATGTCTTAGTTCATACATTTGTAATTTATACGTAAATAAAATTATTTTATATAGCTGGCTATGTTGCTATATGGCACAGATGAATCCATTGATTGGGCCAAAGTTGAGTAGTAAGACCATATTAGTTATGGCTCGAGAATGGGTAAGTCAAAAACATTGAAGATTAGATAATATTGTTTATGTATAGATTGTATTAAAATCAATTGATTGAATTAATTATCTTGTTATTTCATGGTTAAACAATATGCGGAAATGTATAAATAATTTATATTTAAATATTCATAAATTAAATACATATTATTTTGTTACAGGGTAATCCTATCATCGATTAATGAACATTCCACCATTGAAATTTTTTATTTCAAATGTATACATTCATTCTCCGACATTATTTTCAATTAAAATATATATACTCAAACAGAACGCAGAAGTCACTTAAAAATGCACTTATAAGTGACAAATAAGATCATAATGTCATAAATACATCATCATGATCTTATTTGTCATTTATAAGTGCATTTTTAAGTTGATGTACAACATCATGATGATGTCCTATGACATTATGCCTTTGTGGCTATGTGTACTAGATATTTAGATAATTAGGAATGTAAATTTATGAAAATGAAATGCCAGTATGTCTTAATAATTCCTATAAATGAAATGATCACAGTTCAGTTGTAATTATACATTAATTTAATTTGTATATAAAATATCTATCGCAATTACTTAGAAATGTGTAAGAATTTTAATGTAATGATTACTTGAAAAAATTATTGTTGGAAAAATAAAATCATGGTCTTAATTGTATACATCTTTATATCATTTAAACTTATCCTATTGTCAAGTTTACTTTCTCCTACGAAAGTATTGATACGAAAAAATAAGAAAAGCATATATATAAAAAATTAAAAAAGAATATATTCGTAAAATTATTATTTTTATAGATAATGTAATCTTTTTAATTTTAAAATTTGTGATACTGAAAATGACTTAAGAAAACGAAATGTTTATTGTTACTGTAGGAATGTACTGTGCGAATTTCTAAAATTATTTAGGCACAAAATATTTAGCTATGGCTTTTATGTTTTTGCTCTATGATTATCCATTTTTCTCTTGATACATTTATGTGTAATGTGATCATTTTGAAACAACCTGTACATCAATTGCAGGCTATATCACATGAGAGCGATAAAATGTCACTATCAGATGATTACCGACAGCCAATGAGAGCCATTCGACTAGTCATCCATATTACACGCGATATTAGCTTGAAATTCTGGGATATAGTTTACGTTCTTCACAGTATTCCACAGAGTACAAATGTCAGTCGCGAAAAGTGATACGATAATAATGGAGGCGTGTAATGCTGTTGAACGCGAGGTCGACAAAGTTCTGTCGAAATTCGGTGCGATAAATGAACATGCGGAGGCAGTATTGCGCGATCTGATAAACCATATACAATCTCTGAAAAAAGATCTGGAGGAAGGTAAACAGCGATGAGATCATTGATATTTCTATGTCCCGAAATCTTTTGTCTCTCATCTCAATTTCTCCATAATTATTATCATGTAATTTGGAGGGCTTATCACGCTCTCGAGCCTTAATGGCTCAAACTTATTTTCTGTTAGATGAATTACTTCATTTATTAACGTATGTGTGTCTGTATTATCCAAATTTAATTCTTTGAAATCAACTAACCTCAAACAGTTCCCTGCATGTAGACTATTTAACTTATATAATCTAGTGTTTTATGTGTTTACATAAATTGTAATATAATAATTTTCAATTAAATGTAAATTATTCATTTCTTATATTTATTTATCTTATTATATTTTCTCATTACTGAAGTATTGTCTCGACATATACTTATCGCAATGTCGTAAATTATTTTGTCACTGAAATTATTCAACTGATATTAAAACGAATAATTAGATTTTTTAAGTGTATATTTATGTGATTCATTAAAATAATTTTTATAAAAAATAATGTATTTTTTATAAATTGTAAAATTTATATTTTATTGCAAAATTGGTAATACATATAAATTTACTATATGTGTATACAAATATTTGAATATATATAATTAGTAAATATATAATATTTATATATTATTATATAATATTTTATATATAATATTTATATATAATATATAATATTTTATATTTATTCTTTTACAATAAATATAATCAATTTTGATTTTAATACACTTTTATTAGCACCACCTAATCAGGAACTAACAGCTGCTCAAGTTCAAATGTTAAAACAAGCAATGACAAAAGTACGTGATACTGTACAAAGATTAGCAACAGACCATCGCGATCTGCACAGTACAGTATCCAAGGTAGGCAAGGCAATAGACAGAAATTTTATTGCTGATTTCGCTAGTACCAGCAGGGAAGATGTATTTTCTGGACCTGAGAAATCTCATCTTCTGAATCAAATAATTTGTCAACACTTTTATCGTCAAGGAATGCTAGATATTGCCGATGAATTAGCAGTGGTAGGTATCTTTTAATTAAATCTGTGTTTAATTTATTTTACTTAATTCAAAACTATTGCATATATCTGAATATTATTTAAATTAATATATGTAATATAGATGTATAATTGATATATTAATTGTTTTGCTTATTTTCAATTTTGCAATGTTTGTCAAACTACTTTGTATGCTTCTTGTATTCATGTAATTGTATATAATAATATAACTGGTAACGTTTGCAGGAAGCTGGTATTAAAACCGATGAAGGTAGAAAGGAACCATTCACAGAATTGAATTATATATTGGATTGTCTGAAACAGAGAAATCTCGAACCAGCATTAGAATGGGCTAAAAAACACAGAGAAGCACTTTTAGCACAGGTAATATCTGATTCGCGAATGTATATAGTCTTTTTTTATATTATTGGTGTATAACACGTATCGTAATTTTTTCATTTTCTTTCAGAATTCTTCTCTCGAGTTTAAATTACACAGATTACATTTTATAAGATTAGTTCAACAAGGTCCTAGTAAGCAGAGAGAAGCGATACTATACGCCCGCCAAAATCTCACGCAATTCGTCGTACGTTACGAGAAAGAAGTACAATCTTTAATGGGAACATTACTTTATTTACCGCATGGGATCCAGTCATCTCCTTATAGTCATTTATTAGATCCAACTTTATGGCTCGAGATACACGATGTTTTCACTAAAGAAGCGTGTACATTATTAGGCTTAAGTGTGGATAGTCCATTATCTGTTTGGTACATATGATTTATATGCTCATAATTAAGAAGAATTTAACAAAACAATAATTTGTTGTTCATTTGCAGTATTAACGCAGGGTGCACTGCGCTACCTGCACTATTGAACATCAAGCAAGTCATGCAACAGAGACAAGTTACCGGTATCTGGAATGGTAAAGATGAATTGCCTGTAAGTACAAGGGCACGAAGTCGTATATATAATTAAATATATGTGTATAAATATTAAAGATTCAAAATACCGTTCTCTTTCCGTGCAGATCGAAATAGACCTGGGAAAACAGAGCCGTTACCATTCAGTTTTCGCCTGTCCTATACTTAGGCAACAAAGTACAGAGAACAATCCGCCGATGAAACTGGTTTGCGGTCACGTCATTTCTCGAGACGCGTTGAACAAGCTTGCCAATGCAAATAAGTAGGTGTTATATATGCGGCAAGGCTGGAGTACGTTGATGTTTTCTAAGTGCTGATTTAAAGTCACTTTTTAAAAGAAATCAATTTATTTCCAGGTTGAAATGCCCGTACTGTCCGGCGGAGCAGAATCCCGAAGATGCGAGACTTATTTACTTTTAAGCTGTGATATACTTACCTATACATATAGTAATATATACATATATATATATATACATATATAATGTGTGTATGTGTGTATAAGGACTATATACACACACATAAAAAAGCTAGTTTTGCAGTTTCTTTGTAATGAATATGAAATGCAAAAGAATGGATTACATGCGAAAATTGTAAATTTATATTTTACAATCGTGTCAAAAATTTCCATTATTGAAATTTCTGTTGATCATAATGTCGAGATCATTCATCTATTTTCTTTTTAAATGCAGATATAAGTCTATTAATTACAATTCGCTTTTTAAAGGAACTGATTTTTAGATATCGAAAGAAAAAAACGGAGGAACTGTGATAATTTTATTCATAGAGTAGTTCTATTATTACGCAATGATATATTGTTGGTAAATAATTTATATATTACTTTAGTGTATAAGTGACGTCAGCTTTGTATGCGAGTGATGACTTAAAAGCCATGAATGTGTCTAACGACGCCTAACAGATTTGTTACAAGTTCTTCATAAACTCATCTGTTTCTTATTTCGATTGTATGTACTAGCTTACCTATAATAAAATGAAGAGATCATTTTGTAAATTTGTTTTTGCATTCATTTCTTGTATTATATTTTAAAATATTTATCAATTCCGATGAAGAGAAATAATTAAATGAGAAATATAATACAACGGTAAAAACAAAAATAGCATTGACATTTTATTATAAAAAATCATAGACATAAAAAAATATTTCTAAAGTAATAACAATTTTATAGAAATACGCAATCTATTCTTATTATATATTACGTTGTAAAAAAATTTAAAAAGGAAAGTGAAGTTTTAGATCGACGGAACACTTATCGGCGGAACACTCGCTTATTCTGCATACAAATGATATTGATCAAACATCAAAAATAAGAAATATCCATACAGCTACTGCAACTAATCGTTTGTTCAAAATAATCGAAATCTGATAAGACTTGCTTACCGAATTTAATAAGTATCGGAGAGAAACGCTAAAATATCTTCGGTCTTCATTTCTCATACGAAAAAATCTATCTCATAACTGCCGCATAATTTTTAAAAATATATATAGTGGAATCTTTTGATTGAACATGAAGAAAGGTAAGCTAAGACTAATATATACATTTGTATTAATTAGAATTCTCAATTTAGAAAGTACATGACTAATATGAAAAATATTTAATTGTTATTTTTCGAGCCAAATCTGGATCGTCGATTCTGCCGCCCGTACGATCTGCAGAACGTCGAATCTATGATAAAAAAATCGATCCCATTGAGGTATTGCCCTCTATGATTGATAAATTATCAGTTCATGAAAGTACGAAACGAAACATTATCAGTAAATTAAATCAAGACTCTACAGTTCGAAGAGAAATCACGAAACGTGATTCCAAGTTGAAGAACGTTTCTCTATACAATGTTGATGAAATGTCATTTGAGGAATTGCAAACCTCTCTACGTAGAATTATGGAAGATCCGCAACAACCGTTTTCATTTTTGGCGAATATCTCTGACGAGTTCGCGAATAATAAACAGTTATCGACAAAACCTACGGAAATCGATGTAAGTGCAAAATGGATTTAAAATCTTGAAACACAAAATAGTATGGACACATTAGTTAATTAATTTAATTTGAAATTATTTAATTGATTGGGAATTAATTATTATTATATTTATTTAGATACAATTGGCTTCTGTAGCGAAGCGTATTGAATCGAGTAAAACTTTATTGGAGAAAACTAAATCTCACATCGAAGATCTGTACCTTCATATTAAACAAAATGATGTTTGTCGCTCGTGGAAAGTGCACGATGGTAATTAATATCGATATTTATTGATCATATATAAATAAATATAAATGAACAATCAGGACTTAAGCATAAGGATTGCCATAATTGTATCCGACAAAAATCGTAAGTCGATTTATATATGTACGTTTACATCGTTTATTATACCTTGTGATGACTTATAGGACTCTGTCGAAAACAATTAAAGATAATCCTTCCGCTCGGGTCGTTTATTATAATGACACACTTCATTTAAAATCGATTAAATTTATTTGTATAATTTAAACATTTCTGATTTCAGTTTGCAATGATAAATCCAAAGAAGAATAATTCTCTTAGTCATTTTAATCCTGCAAATTGTAAAGAAATATTTAAACAAAGAAAATCTTCCAATTTTTTTTATTTATAATATTATATGTGTCGTGACAGAATTTGGATGTTATTTATTAAGACAAATATAATAATATAATTCAGAAAAATTTTTTTCTAAAATATAAAATTCAGATTAAAAGAGCTTAGCATATGCATGTTTTTTTTATATGTGTGTGTGTATGTATATATATATATATATATATATATATATATATATATATATGTATGTATATATATATATATATATATACATATATATATATGAAACATATATAAATGTTGTAAATATGAGTACAAAAAATTGAATTTAATTGCCTTCAATTGCTGCCAGAGCAAATTGCTATGCTATTTATAACATCGTCATTGTTACAGCTACAGAAAAAAAGGAGAGATTTAATTTATTCTTTTATAAAGAATATAAAGTGAAGTTATACAATATAATTATAAAATAATATTAACAATAATAATCATTAATAAAAATAAAGAGCAGAATGACTCTTATATTGTTTCGTCTCGTTTGAAACGGACAGATAGAATTTCCGGGATCATATTGACCTCGTTGTCTATTTTTCCATATATGCACCAGTCGTTGCTTGGACTAGTTTCGACGATTTTGGATGGTTCCATGGATTCGGATTGATTGTCGCAACCGTGCTGCGAATCACCGTGATCATTCTCGTCGATGGACCATTGAGACGCAATCTCCTTGAACGGCTGCAAGCAGCTTGCATTTTGTTGTATGTTCTCCAATTCCTCGTCGCAGAGACGCTCGACCTCCGACAGCTTCTGCTTGTAGGCGTCAACAAGCGCGCGTTTGTACGAATTGTAACGTTGTTCAGCTTGCTCGAAGGAATGTTGGTCGTAATACTTGGCGAGATTTTTCTCGTACTCAAGTATCGTGAGTTCCCTGATACTCGGTTCTGACGTAAAGTCGATGATGTTACCTACAGATACATCGCATAAACATTATTATTAATTTTACGGGTGCATTAAAAATATATATTAAATTTTAATATATTACTTGTTTGAATAGTATCAACTAAATATTTACCAAATATAAAGATATAAAATAGATATATTAATTCAAGTTAACTATCATTTCTTTTTGAGCAAATATTTATTATAATAAGAATCTAATATATTATAGAGTAAGTAAATATTTAGTTGATAATTCAAATAAAAAATATTTATTAAAATTTAATATATTTCTTCTCAATATTAGAAGATTAAATCAAGATAAGGAAATAAAAAAAAAACAGATAGATTTAAAGCTCTGTTCTCTATATTATCTTAGATTGTGACGTTAACAGCGAAAAAATATACAATAAAAGTTCTTGTAAAATATTTTAATATAGAAATATCCAAGATAATAATAGTAAATACATGGGAGCCTTAAAAATATTAAAATAAATTCATTTCATCACTTTAAAAATTTATTTAAGAATCTAAAGTTCTCAAAGATTCATTCATTTAAGAATGAATCATTTATAATTTTTCAAAATACATTTTTACTCTCTTAATTTACTCATTTAATAAAAATACTCGTTTTATAAGCAATGAATCAAAGTACAAATTATGATTGATAATTTAATTTACTTAAATCGCTTGAAAGCGGCGATTCAACGGCATAAGCTGCGACTGCGGCCAGCGCGGCGGCAGTTGCCTCTTCAAACGCAAGAGCATTGCTTCTTTCGCGTAAAAATTGAAATTCTTCTTTTTCCTTTTTCCAAAGAGCCATTTCATTGGTCAGTTTTTGCCGAAGGCTCGTCATTTCCAACCAGAGCTTCTGAGCGCGTTCGTGAAGGAGTGATCTAAATGGAGTAATTTTCTTTCTGACAAATAATTTTATTTCGACTAAGAAAATATTAAAAACATAAGGAAAAGAATCTCAGCATTTTTTATACTCTTGTTCGAATATTTTTTATATAAATTGTATTTTTTGTTTAGTATTTAATAATACATACATTTAATAGTATTGTTAAATATGAAATTTTATTGAAAAAAATTTAATTAATTTAATTAAGACTCCTAATCATTGTGAAGCTTCAGATTGATGACGTAAAATAAAAATATTTTTTTAATAAAATAATGTATATTTGCATTTGATATAATACACTTGTGAAATATATATTAAAAATTCCTTTTACTTCGAAATAGAATAAAATAATATTCTCTACATCTCAATTCAACAGTTGTTAGCTTTGTAATTTTGTTAAACATAATTCAGTTTCAAATATATTTATTGATTATCAGAACACAAGAGAAATTTTTGGAATATTTTACAAATTTATTCTATCTCAATTGCAAATATATTCTTTATTAAAAAAAACATTTTAATGTAATTACAAACAAATGTTTATACTGCTCTATTACATCGCTAATTTTTGAGTCAAGAAAATGTCACAAACTAAGATGGCTGTAATGAGAATAGGAAGAAGTCTCAATATAATTCTTTATAAATTTAATTAATATATTTTTATTAATTCTGAGCAAATATTTTGAGATGAGACTTTTCTTAAATTACGCGAATATTAATGATTAATTAATTCAATGTTAATTAATTCTTATTATCTTTTTGTATTATAATAATATAAAGTAATTTATAAATATCTCCTTTTTCGCTTTCATGAAATATTTTCATATATATATATATATATATATATATATATATATACATATAGTAAATAAAACTGTCTCTACAATTTTCGCTAAAAAAAAGAAAATAGATTGTCTTCAAAATATTTCAAAAATTATAATTCACAGCGAGAATACAATACGCGAATTCTCTTCCATAGTCGATGGATGATTCTAGATCTGTCATGAATGGAAGAATTTGGGTCTCCGTTCGTTTAACATCATCCGAAAATCTCTCGGATACGTCATCCTCGTCCGACGACTCAATATAAATCGTGGGTACATTTTCGCGAACGTCTTGTATACTTTCTTCATTTCGCGTGCCATCGCGTTTCTCCGAGTGACATTTGTGAATTTTGTAATTTAGAGATTTCGAATCTTCAGACGTATCGTTCAAGACAGGCACTATTTCCGTCGAAGTGACGTGCTTATCATCCATTCGTTTTCTTTTTTTAAACAAATTCAATCAAATATAGAATTCACAAGAAATATTGCTATCAAATAGAATAATTTTATGTTATGCAGATGAAAGAAATCGATTTTGGAGATAAATTCGCTTTTGTTTCTTAGAAATAAAATGAGTGCAAAAATTCATATTACATGGTGTAGTATGAATGGCCTTAGTTCCTACCAAGGGTTCTTTAAATTAAGTTTAAAGAATTTTTGATACACAAAATAATTTGCAGCAATAGTAGTGTCCTAAATTAATTTTTTAGCTGAAAAATTAAATAATGATTAACAAGATATTTAATATTTTTAACCAAAGCTATACTGAGTGCAAATTGTTTCGCAATACATATATTAAGAAAATTTGAGAAAATATATCTTTATAAAGGATGTATAGAATATTATCAATCTTTGTTTAAGTATAAATCATTTAAAAGTATAATGAAAATTGAGACATAATGTACCGTTAGAATATCAAAAATACCACACACACGCGAATAATTATCAATTACATTTATAAAAAGAACGGCGCAAGTAATATAGGATTAAATCAGTGCCAATGAAACAAAGCAAAGCGCGAAATGTACGACGATACCTGTTTGTAAAAATCATGTAAAATATGAATAAATAAATCATGAATATTTTTCATACACAGTAGTAAGATATCTAAATGGCGAGGGGTGGGAGAACGTGCCGCTCGGCATGGTGATTGATTATACGTCATCACTTCGGCATTCGTTCGGCGACCTCGGAGCGAAATACACGTTGTACGAAACGCTCCGCGTGTCGAATTAATCCGCGAAAATTAAATATCTACGAACGCGAATTGATCAATGCTCATAATCTACAACCCGTGAACATGTTGAGCAATTTCGTCGAAGATACATAGTTATACTATCACACGCTCTAAAGAGGCGTCGAAATATATAATAATTTAGAAATTACAAATTGTCACGTTTAGATCGGTACTCTTTAATGGTTGTGAGTGATAGCACGTTAATGGCTTTGCATATCACTCTCTATTTTTAGATCAAAAGCATATCATGCATAAATTTAGATTTATTGAATTACCGGATTACGAGAAAAAGCTAAAATACGTCTCTTGTTAAAAATATTGCGTATACTGCGCGGATTTCGTATAACAAAAAATTATTACAAACTAATCGCTTATTGTAACACAATTTTAAATATTTAAGATACAGATGAGTTGTGTGCGTAACGAATCCAAGAAATAAAACAAAGATCGTGTAATAAAGCCTATACATCGAAAAATATTAAAAATAAAACGACTGGATTATTTTACTGATTTTATAATGTGTGTTAATATTTCGACAGTTAAATGATCGGCGCGTAACCTTGGGGATTATTTTGATGCGGAAGGGCGGACGGGCGGCGTCACGTTTATGCGAAGTTATCATACGCAGTTATTCCATTACCGAAACTACAGGCAAGTACAGGTAAGTAGACGTGGCACATGCTACTCTTCTTCATATATCTTTTTCAAATCGCGACAAATGCTAGATAATATGAAACATTATACTTTATGCATATTCACAGATTAGCTCGCACAATTAATATTAATATAAAAGAATCGAGATGGAAAAACAAAATTTAATACTATTTCGCAATAATTACGGACAATAATTATTTTTATTAAATGTAATATTTTTGTCTAGCTTGAGTATAACTCGTTATTCTTCGAACGGTATCACACGAGTCATAAAAAAGTTACATTAATAACTTCATGCAAATAACATAATTTATGCGATTCTTACTTTAACAATTAATATAATTTGCGTAATTAATACTTTAATTAATTTTGCGTTTTATGAATTGCATTTTTTGTGATATGATAAAAAATTGAAGTAACTTTCAACTGTTTGTAACCGACTGTTTGTCGGTAGTAAAAAAAATATTCCTCTTTTTTATTAATCTCTAACGCATTCCATTGACTCTAATTATATCTTACAAACATTGTAATAAGAGATTCCTTTTATAAACTGAATTTATTTCGCAATGGTGACATGTGTTTGATATTCATTTCTAAAAGTTTCAACCGATAATTGCATGGTAATATAGATAATAGCTGTATATTACATTTTTCAGATGATATTTTCCCTCTCACGGGTACACCTTGACGTGGTGAGAGGGCTCAGTACCCAAAGGATTTTTACACAAAAAGAACGGTTTTTCTTAAATATCTAAAAATTTTCGGATTTATCTAAATGATATATTTAGATAAATGATATATTTAGATAGATTTTTAGATATTGAATAAAATCGTTTTCTTCGTGTAAAAATCCGATGGGGAAGCTAACGTACCCTCGTCCGCCGATTTAATTGAGAGTGAACGAACCGCAGCCGGTTCGTCGCGTCGCGCGTTTGCTTCGGGAGTGCCGTTAAAGTTATCGGACTAATGGACTTTTAACAAAACCCATTCGAAAGGCATTCTAGTTCGACGATGAAATCATATCTTCGATGTTTCGACAGGAAAGCGGAACTCTCTTTGGGACGTTGCTT
>Ga0157364_1002745_pt1 | contig 16681 bp, 8 predicted proteins | sample AttsexASBM2_FD_111476 | JGI IMG/M metagenome (GOLD analysis project Ga0157364, IMG submission 111476) | Fungus gardens microbial communities from leaf cutter ant in Ribeirão Preto, State of São Paulo, Brazil - Atta sexdens ASBM2 | ecosystem: Host-associated > Fungi > Mycelium > Unclassified ... | reverse complement strand
TTACAGTGTAACTACTAGTCTTATATATAGGTACATACTATAGGAGATGCTTAGGGTTTCAGTGTTAAGATACTAACAGGAGTATGACTCTGCTATGGAAGGTTGAGTCAGATAAAAGTATCTTCATCATAGAAGATGGAATACCTGGATGATTGTATTACTGCTGTGAGGTGTATTGTGAGTAAGGTGGCTACTATGGAAGACAGGCTTATATAGTTGGGAAAGTGATATCACTGCAGGGATGTATTTTCTGGATGAGTGGACTTGGCATATGACAACTATTAAGTATGTCTATAGTTTCTCTAGTACTTTATTTACTATCAGCTTTCCTACTGGTACTTCCATCCTATCTTTATTCTTTGGTATAATTCATATTCATTCATATATTTTCTTATGTCTTTTGTTACCCTTAGCCATAAGTAATTTCTTGTAATTAACTCTGTTATCTTCTATATTCCCCCATGTTCAGTTACTGGTATATCATGGTGTAACTGGATAATTTCTATTTGCAACTTCTCATCTTTTGGTATATACACCTTTCCTTTTTCAGTACTAGCTCTCCTTCTACTTGCCACCCTTCATCATTCAGTATTTTTACCATAACCTTCTTCATTTCTTCTATTACCCTGACTATCTTATTGTTCTTTTCTCTAGCTATTTTTATTTTTTATATTATATCTACTTCTATTTCTACTCCTACTTTCTAGTTTAGTCTCATACTTAGTTTTTCTGTTTTTTCCATCTTTGTTCCTGGTACATGTTTCAAATTGCATCTTGACAAATACAATGTTGCTTGTTTTCTGTTCAATTTTTGTATCTTCATGAAATATTTATGGTCTATCCAAACCTTAAACTTGAATTTAGCATCTTCTAGTAAATGTCTCTAGTTTTATAACCCTCTAATAACTACCAACATCTCCTTGTTATGGATTTCATTCAGAGATTTAGACAAGTATGCCACTAGTCTCCATCTTTACATTTTATTAACAAAGTTTCTTCTGTTGCATAGTTTGATACATTAACTTCTATTCTCATTTTCTTTTATTTAAGTCTAGTGCTGCTAGTACTAGTTCTTCTGTAAATTTCTCCTTTAGCTCTCTGAATGCTTTTTCCTGTTTCTCTGTCCAATCCCACTTCTGATTCTTTTTTACCAAGTTGTGTAATGGTTTAGCTATAGACACAAAATCTTTGACAAACTACTTATAATGTTTGGCAAGTCCTAAGAGCTTCTGAAAATCCTTGACTCTATTAGGAGTTGGCTAGTCCAATACTATCTTCATCTTTTCCTCCTCTATTTTTATTTCTTCCAGTCCAATCACCACTCCCAAGAATCCTACTTCTCTCATCTTCCACTTGTATTTTTCCAGTTTTACATATAGGTCATTTTCTGCCAATCTCTTTATCACTTCCTCAACTACTTCATTATGCCCTCTCTCCTCTTCTGTTCTTACTATAACATTGTCAGTGAAACTTGCCACTTCTTTAGTATTGATCAAGTTCTGCAAAATCTTATTCATCATTGTTTGAAATGTTACTGGAGAGTTAGTAAGTCCAAAAAACATCACTGTAGGTTTGAACAACCCTCCTAGGGTCATGAACACTATCTTTACACTTGTCTCTCTTTTTTACCCATACATTATTATAACCTCAATATAGATCTAACTTAGTAAATACTTTCTTTGTACCAATATTTTTTACAATGCCTGAAATCAAAGATAGAGAGTGTTTAATTTTACAGTCTATTTGTTTAGATACCTATAGTTCTGTACCATACACTTCCTACTGTTCTTATTTTCTACCAAGAATACTAGTGCTATTTGAGGTAATTTCAAAGATCTGATATACTCTTTTCTCAATTGTTTATTTATGAATTCACATACCTCTCCTCTCTCTTTTCATGATAATAGATACATCTTTCTCTTTCTTGGTACAAATTCTTCCTTCATATCTATTGTATAGTCTTATATTTTCCTTGTTAGTATCCTCTTACCAGCTTTCTTTCCAAAGATATAAATCCACTTGTGGAACCTTGGAGAAATCAATTTCTTTCTAATTTCACTACTTTCTCTTCATCTCAAATCTTCTATTTCTTTATTACTCTTTTTACCTTTATTATTCTTTTTCTTTTGTGTTTTTTCTTCATCTTTTCTTTTTGTCCTTTTTGTCTTTTTTCTTTTTCTTCTTTTGCCTTTGTTATTCTAGTTTTCCCTACTTTGGCCTCCACTATCTTCCACACTTCTTAGGACACCTTGTCATTTTTACCTCTTCTATCTTTCAGTTGATCTTAGGATTGTGGAAAGCAAGCCATGATACTCTCAAGATTACATTCCTGTTATGATTACAAAATTTTAGAGTAGATCAAGTAAAAGAATCTTATATTAGAAAAACACAAGAGAACTTGATGGAAAGCTCTGTACAGAACAGTCTATCTTATATATGCTAGACTACTGGTCTATGCTATACTACTATTAGCCTACCCTAAAGGTTATACATTATTTATAAGATCAATATGTATCAAACATATTGTAGTGATATATTCTTTTCAAAATCTTTTACTACTTTCTATTATAACATATGATTTTGTGACAGTGACAGCATCATGTGACATGTGACATCATGCTAATCCTAATCCTAAGTCCCATAATAAGAAATAAATAGAAAATAAAATTAAAATAAACCAAGTCTAATGTTTGTAATTCTGATAATTCTACTTTTATTCTCTTATTACAGCAATCTCCATTCTCTCTCTATATCTTTTGTAAAATTTTCTTTAACTTAAACTCTTACTTTCTTGTAAATTCTGAACTTATAACTAAACCTATTACTCTACTATCCAACAATATCTCTATAGTTACTTCTTTTTTGTTGTGGCAACCACTTATCACAGTGACAAATGATCACACAAGCAAGTAAATCTCAGAAGTGGATATAATGTGGGTAGTTCACAAGAGAACTCGACAAGGAGCCTCTTCTTAATTAGAGTCCTATTTATACAAAGTCTTCATGGTCTGTGCTACTAATAATTAACCTTGCCCTTATGTCCATGCTCCTTTCTTATGTTTGTCTCAAGGTTGCCATGTTGTATATATGTGCCCTGACATCATCTTCTAGATCCTTCTGCCACCTTCTAGACCTATGATGTCATATCATGTGACATGTCATGTGACTGTAGTGTCACATGCCTCTTCATCATCCAAAAGAAAAGAAAAAGAAAACAAAATCCCTATAAAGTCAGAAAATAAAATAAAATAAAATAAAATAAAAATTATTCATGTCCAGAGCGTCTCATAACATTTTTATGTATTGATTCTCTCAAATTCAATTCTTACTATTAATTTTCTTCACAAGTTCTTATTCAAGTTATATCTAAATGTATTATCTACTACTTTACTACTGAGTATTGCAAACTTGTTATTCTACTCTTCTTTTTTATTTTACAGAATTTTAATTTCTATAATACCTTGCAATATATCTGAACTTTTTACAGTTGTAAATTTCTTCTCTAACCTATCTTTATAGCATATGGGTTATGCTTTGGTACAACTTCTGTTTACCACTATTGTAGACTTACCATTATTATATTTGTTCTTTCTATTCCTTTTATTAGAGCAAATCTTATTAGTGCTTACCAAAACTCTTACTTTCTTAGCTAGACTTAAGGCTATAATTATAGTAATTGTTGCTGTTATACTTTTTTAGTAGCTGCTGGTATATTTGATCTTAGTACTTAAGTTTTTCTTTTGCCTCTCAGCTTCTTTTTCTTTTATCTACTCTCTTTCTAATATCTATTTAGATTAATTGTCTTTTTATACTATTGCTCAATATTTCTTCAAAGTTATCTTATCTCCATTAGCTTGTACCTAATAATACTATTCATCTCTTTTTTGAATTTCTCAACCTCAACTGATGTCTGACTCTTATATCTACTATCTATTATAACTCAAGCTTAAGTGTAAAAGCAAAAAAAAATCTTGCATAGGATTTACATAAAAGAACTCAATAAAGTTCTAAGTACAAAGTATTTATATTATATATACTGGGCTAATGATTCATGCTACACTAAACCTAACCTACCCTAAAAAGCATATGTTATCTATAAGATTAATATATAGTAAACATGTTATATGATATTATTGTTCTAGAATCTTCTATGCCCTTTTGTGTAACATGTGATTGTGTGACAGTGACAGTGACATAGAACATATATGTAATAGTTTGTGATATTACACTAACCTTTAATCTTGAGTCCAAAATAATAAAAATAAATAGAGTCTATTGTCTTCAACTCTAACATTATCTCTTACTACTTATTTGAATATCTAGACAAATTTGTCTATAGTCTGTAAATCTTATTCTACTTACTTGAGTTCAGTTACTTTTGCCAATTCATTGTCTTCTCCTTCAAACTTTCTCTTTAATATTGCCAATAATTTCTTTGCTGATGTAAATTCTTCTTATATATATATTAAGATCTATTATACCTGCTTTTTTATTATCTTTTCTCTCATCCTTATTCTAATATAGCTTATATACTATTACAAATCTCATCATCTTTTCTAAATCTCTATTAAACCATAGTAGCTTAATCATCTTTGGTTGAAACCCATATCTAAATCTTAGAGCCACTTTCTTTTCTCTCTATTTCTTCTAATCTAGCAGTTAGTTGTATTTGTAATACTACTAGTTATTTTGCTTATTGTCTTATTAGAAGCTACAACTGTTTTACTAGATTGTATTAACTTATATAGTAAGATAGTGGTGAATTGGTAAGTATTAGTGTAAGTGGTAGAGTAAGGAGATGTCAGACTTGTGAATATTGAACCCAAGTTTCTTTTAAATTTTCTTTTTTATTTTTTCTTTTCTTTTTGATTTATTTTCTATGTTAAATCTAGGATTAAGGTTAGAGTGATATTATGGTCATACTGTCACACATTAGTCACATCAGATGACATGGTCACAGTAATAGTCACATGATCATGTAGTTATGTAGAACATGATGAAAGGTTCAAGAAACAATGATATCATATAATGTATATAATATATATTGACCTCATAACTAACACATGGTCTTTAGGGTAGACTAGATGTAGTAGAGCATGGACCATTGCTAGTTGGTATATAAAGGTAGATATATTATACTAGGAACTCCATTGAGTTCTCTTATGTTAACTTTAATACAAGGTTTCTTTCTTTGATCAGCTCTAAGATCATTGAATTATAACAGGAGAAATGAAGTGTATAAGAACAAAGAAGGGGAGCTGGTACTAGTCTTATTCTCTGATTTATATTCTGAACTTGTTAAAATTTTTATAGATACTAGTAGGCCCTCAACTAGTTCTATCTTATATTATCTACTGACTATTTATCTTACTGCCTTAATTGAACTATGTATTCTAATATCTATAAGGAGAAAATCTCTAAGCTAGACATCTCTCTACTAGAGAATATTATTACTCTACATAGATAAGTCACAATAGATCTACAGCATAAGCCTTCCACATAAAAAATACAAGTACTTTATTTCAATATCACCTAGTTAAACAATAAGTATACCTAAATAGTAACCTAGGTCTAGTTATTATTATCCACAGGTAACTCCCCTTTATATCCAAAGGCAGTTATGATAACCACTAGTTGAGAATAATAAGAAAGAAAGAATAAAAAGAGCTTAGTTGTTAGAGTTGAAGATAGTAGTTTTTATTTTTATTTTTTATTATTTCTCATTTTTATTTTTCTGAACTAAGGATCAGGGGTTAGTGTAATATTATATATGACTATCACAAAATATCACATAATTATATATCATACAGAAGAATATAAAAGGTTTTAGAATAATAATGTTATATAGTATGTTTACTATATGTTAATTTTATAAATAATATATGGCCTTTAAGAATGGTTAGATAAGGTCTTGTACAAATTAACTAGTTAGCATATATAAAGTAAACACTTTGTATTAAGAACTCAGTGGAGTTTCTAGTATAGGTAAGTCTATTCTATATATCTTTAATGTATAATTTGTATACACTTTACATCTAGCCTACTATGAATTATATAAGAGTTATTATACTATATAATATATAATATTATTCTTCTTATATATAATATTGTTATTCTTTACCAAGTTTCAAAATAACAAGTTTACTATTTTTAAATCTAATAGATATACTATTAGTATAATATATAAGACCAAGATTATTGTTTATACTTAGTTACAACTCCACAAATAAGTCTAGTATTTAGAGTAGTTGTTATCTTTAAAAACTCCATTCTATTTTCTTAGAATTTTCCAGAAGAGAGTAATGTAGTTGGTTAGCTGTTCAATATACTTAAGATTTCCTAGAGCTTTAAGATTTATTCAAATCCATTGTGTATAGATCTACTAGACTAGTTATAAATTGTATGCTTATATCAAAATACAACAGTGATGATGACTGTATATTTCATTCTATCTTATTAGTAATACAGATGATTGTTCCAACAATATCTAAATATAATTAAGAAGTAAATAGTTATATATATATAAATATATATAAAGTGTAAAATTTTCTTCTATTAGAGTTTACATCTTATTATTGTGAACTCTAAATATATACTATGTTGGAGAAATAAAATATACAGTAGTATAATATAGTATAAACAACTAATGACTACTTACTAATAGTAAGTTTTGTAGTAAAGAGCTTAATAGTATTAATAAGATAGAATAGATAATAATTGTTATGATTTAAGTTTCAAAGTTAGATAAAAAACATACTTTTGTATTAAGTAATATAAGAGAACTCGATAGAGTTTTTATTACAAACTAATTTACCTTATATTATAAATTGTGGTTTATATGCACATTATAGCTTATTCTTAAGTTTATATATTCTTTATAAAACTAGTATAGTATAACTATACTATATAATATCATCTGTTCTGAAATCTTTTATAACTTTCTCTATGTTATATAACCATGATCTATAACTATAACATATAATAGCTCTGTAACAAGTGTTATATTATGTCTTTGTTATGCTTTGTGACATATATGTGACTATTACACCACAATCCACTGCCTAAGTCTAAAATAAAGAAAATAAAAATAAAATCTAAAAATAGAATAAATGAAAAATGGTAAAAAAGAAAGAAAATAAAATAGAAACCAAGTTTATTGTTTATAACTCTGATAATAATAGTATAATATGTTAGAAAAAATAAAGTGTACAGCAGCATGATACAGTATGAACAACTGGCAACCACTTACCTATGGTGTATGCTTTAATAGAGAGCTGAGAAACAGCAAGTAATAATAAAAGACAAGTAGTATTAGTAGGAGTTCAACCTATATGTAAATTTTTTATTAGCTATCTAATTAAGACTACTAATCATAGGCTATATAATTACTAAGTGAAATGCTTTACAATACTCCTCCTTACTTAAAACACCAGTTGTTAAGTAATAGAAGCAGAAGTAGATAAACTTAGAGTATTTTTAAGCTAAGAAATAGATAAAAGTAACTGAATAAGACTTGACTAAGGTTTTTAGTTAGAATATCAGCAGAATTATTTTTTCCATCAATGTGATATAGTTTAATTTGTTTATCCTCAATTAAATCTCTTATATAGTAATAGCAAATATCAATATATTTGAAGTATTTTTCTTACATAGGATTAAATCTCTAGAAAAGTGAGTCAAGATTATTACCATATGTTATGATTGCTCCCTCATGTTCACCATATTGCTGCAGCATGGACTACAGAGCTAAGGGTTATGTCTTCATGATACAATAATTGGCTGCACTATAGTTGTATCAGTCAGTACTTCATGTAGTAGGCATTGTTTTCTTCTATTCTCCTTATTGTTTTATAACTTAGTTCCTCATGTTTACCATGCATAGTACTCATTGTCAATAGGTATATAAGGTAGTAGATACAGTTCTGTATCTTTACACTTCACCAATTAACTTATTTCTATTCCCTTACTCAAGTCTTTGTCTAAGTTGCAATCTGAGTCAAGTCTAAGGTCATAACACTATAGATATAAGGGATTAGAACATTAAAACCAATCTCATTGAGAAAGTTTCTTATTTAGACAAGCTGATGACTATAATTAGAAAGGGCTATATACTCAACCTCAGTTAAAGATAGTGTTATTGTCTTTTGCTGGTAGCTTATCTAGAATGTTACTCCATAAGTTGTAAGAGTAAAGTAACTAGTCATGGATTTATATAATTCTAGATCTTGTGCCTAGTCTGAATCAGAATGTACTACAACTGTCAAGTGTGGTTTACATCAGGGTTCAAAGTCCACAAGATGAACTCAGAAATGTGTGGACTTTGTTGAATGATCTTGGTTTCAGCTTATATGCTATACCATCTGTCTGTCACATGATCACAACTTCAGATAAGAGGAAGAAGTCTAAGATGGGAGTGAGTGCTGATTTGGTGTGTTGTTATTGAGCACCAGAGATTAAGTTCAATAAGAGTTTATCTTTGTCAATTATTAGACTAGCAAATTACAGTATAACTATTAGTCTTATATATAGATGCTTACTATAGGAGATACTTGGGGTTTTAGTGGTATAGCCCCTATTACTCTGAGCAGAGGTTTCAGTATTGAGACACTGATAGGAGTAACTCTGTCATGGAAGACTGAGTTGAATAAAAGTATCTCTGCTATGAAAGGCAGAATACCCAAATGGTTGTAATACTGCTGTAAGGTGTGTTGTAAGAAAGGTGGGCTTATATAATTGGGAGGTGATATCACCATAGGAATGTAATTTCTGAATGGGTGGACTTGTATATGACAACAACAAACTTATTACTGAGTCCATCATAGACTATTCAATACTTGTAAGTATTAAGCAAATATCTGTAGAGATATAATCCTGCTCAACAATGTTTATTTGAAATATTTACTATCTATTAGGCAAGTTTGACTATAGTAAATCCTATGTTAGAATATAAGCCAACCATTAGATAGATATATTAGAGATCCAACTATTTGCTAGTGTTTTTGATGGAAATTAGGATTGCATTGTTTATTATTGGGTTCAAACATATAGCCCAATGGCAGTAGAGTACTTGTTGGGCTGGTTACTACATTAAAGTATACTAGAACTTTGTTCAAGTACTCAGATTAGTCTACAAAGATCCTTTGATCCTTGTAGTTATAACTTATACATATTCCAAGAAACTTTTTGGTTTCTCTAAGGTCACAGCATTCCTATTTCATTATGAATTTTTACTTCAACTCTAAGAGGAGCAGAAAATATTTCATTGACATAGACAATTGCTATAACAAACTCTCTAGTCTTTTTATCAATAAAGTAATACATACTAGTATCAGATTTACATCACTTAAATCTTAATGCTAACATTGACTTAGTCATAGTCCACCACCAAAATAAGCTAGCTTGCTTAAGGCTGTATAATGCTTTGTAGAGTTGCTAGACTTTCTTTTCTTTACCAGATAGCCTAAAACCTTCAGATTGCTCTATATAGATTTTCTTATCCATATTACTATAAAGATAGGTGGTTTTTACATCAATACTATGAATGTTCCAATCTTCAAGAGCAGCAACAGCTATGAATAAGTATATTATCTTATAGCAGATAACTGAAAAGAATAATTCATCAAAGTAAATTTCTTTGACCTAAGAAAATTCTTTTGCAACAAGTCAAGATCTGTAACAACTATTAGACTTAATATTGAATATCCAGCAATTCTTAATCACTTTCCTTTTCTTAGAAAAGACCACAACTTTATAGACATTTCTATCTTTAAGTAATTTAAGCTCCTCAAGATAGAACTCAAGCCACTTATTTTGAATATTAGCTAATAATCTAGTGATATCTTCAAGGCTTTTAGAAATTGGGCAAGCACATTATACTAAGAAAAAGCAAGTTTGCTCTACTTCCCCTTTTCTTACAAGGCATGCCAAGTAGCTAGTAATAGCTAGCTTAGCTGATTTACCTGTAGGAGGTAGAGTATCTATTTTACTCTTACTGTCCTAGATAATAGTTTATTAGAAAAACATTGTGTATTATGATAAATTCTTTGTGATTCCTGATGAGTATTCATGAGCCATATTGGGGTTAGAAAACCTCTCTCTTGGCTGCTATAAAGGATTCTATAGAATATTGGTAGGATGTTCTTATTCTTCATAAATATTTTTTTCTCTAAAGGATATCTAAGTTTGATGCTTAGATCTCCTCAATTTAGAACCTTTTTGTAGTATCTGCAAAGCAGGTTGCAAAGAATATTGAGGGCTGAGTTGTATTTCAATTAGAGTCAACATCATCATTCTCTTCAATCTTTACTAGGCTTTTTAGACTCTGGAGTAGGTAAGAGAGATGTAGACTTATAAGAAAGAGAAGATGAAAAAGAATAAGTAGGAGGATTGTTTTGAATAAGAGGAATGAGAGTGTGTGGAATGGGTATTGGAGCAGGTCTACCTTTTTCAGAAGAGTCAGATACTGATAATTCTGTCTCTGGACTTATTTTGTCTAATAATTTATTGTACAATTTGTACTCTTTTACATGGAACTTAGTATATTTAGGAAAAAGTTTCTCATCAAAAATAGCATGTATGAAGTGGAAAATGATATTTTCTTGTGTATAGTACACAAAGTAATAACCATTGTTCTCATATCCAATGAATATCATTAATTTAGAACATGATGTAAGTTTATTGGCATGAACTTCACTAGGGAGAAATATATAGACTTTATAGCCAAAAACATGGAAGTGTAATGTTTTAGGTTTATTATCTAAGAAGATTTTTTAAGATGTTTTCTATTTGAGACATTTAACAGATGTACAATTATATATATGAGCTGTAGCTGCTATTGCAAACTCCCATCAAAAATTTAGTAAGTGTTATAAACTTAAGTCTTTAGAGTTAGACAAAAGAACAAACTCTTGTATGGGAGTAGATACAAGAGAACTCAATAAAAAGCTCTTTACAAAATAATCTACCTTATATACTTATACAGATGGTCCATACTAGCTACTGTGCATCCTGCCCTAAATGACCATGTGTAAAGCATGAGGTCAACATGTGGTGACCATGTTGTATGACATCACTTTGTTCCAGAACCTTCTATTCCTTTCTCTCAAGTCCCGTGATCAATGTTGTGACCACACCATCAGATGTAACTGGTGTGACAGTGTGACAGATCACTTCTAACCCTAACCCCAGAGTTCTAAAAATGGAAAAATGAAAAATAAATTGAAAGGAAAATAAAATGAGAAAGAAAATGAAGAAAAAACTAAGTCAATACTCTTTGATCTTGACAGTAAGTATACTTTAAGTTGTATTGACTGTGCCTTTTTGAGCAGGGTGTAGTTCAATTTTTCAGCACAACCATTCTATTAGTATACATGTGAAGTACTAATCTTATAGATAATCTCTTGCTTTCTTAGAAAAAACTGTAATTCTAACATTGTATATTTTCTTCCATTATCAGTATGCAATCTCTTTACAGAATGGAAAGTAGTATTTGACTACATCTAGAAAATTGATTTAATTGCTTCTGTAGCTTCAGACTTTTTGTACAGAAAAGTAATGTTGCAATAGAAGGAGTAGTTGTTAAGAAATGTAATTATCCACTTGTATTTTGAATAAGACAAGGTATAGAGCTTAAGGAGATCTGAATGAATCAATCCTAGAGGCTCACTAGAGCAAATAGAGTTCTCAAAGAAACTATGCTAGTACATCTTTCTAAGAATATAACTACAGCAGATATATTTCTGTATTAGGAAACAGATCTTCTTTGCATCTTCAACATTATCAAGAATATAACATATGATCTCATTAGAGGCATGCCCAAAACAACAATGCAAAGTCTCAAAGCCTAGGTGTCTTGTTGCAAGATTCATAGAATTGGGGATATTATACTTGAGATGCAAGTTCTTACAATCTGGATATTGCTCCAAAGGTTGGGAATAGCCAATAGAACAGTGTTATTAGACTTATCACAAATTGTTTTCTACTCTCAATCCAAACTAAAAAATTTATCCAGTAGAAAAAAGGTATATTTGTATACTAGAGACACAATATACTAGCTATAGTTTTAACACAGCAACTTTAGTAGTCTCTTTGTTAGGGTCAAAGATTTTATGTTCAATCAGAACAGTACCAAAAGCAACTATAAATAGTGGTGCTTTTGAGTTTTCAGTCTCAACTCAACTATAATTACCTGGTGTCATATTAACAAAGTCAGACTTAAATAGAGTAAAGTAGGCAGAGATACTAGAATTCATCTTCATAAAAGCTGCCATGAGGTACTTTTTCACTTTTACACAAGAAATATAGCACTTTCTCATATTTGGAGAGATTCACAGTAATAGGTAAGTTAGATAGAACAAATTTATTTTGATGAGAGGCTATATATACATAATTAATTCTACTTAATCTTATGAAACCTTATGAAGTCCTTCATTGCAATAGCTACATTAGTGCAGAATTGAATGGACTGAGTCAAGGAATTTAGTAAATTGTCAACTTATAAGAAAAGAAGCACATGTAGTTGGTTACCAAAAGTTCAACTATTTAATTTATATCTGTTATTACTCTCTAGAAAAACTGCATCATCATTATCATCTGCTCACTTTTTAGGAGTGGTTACTATAAGTGGATTAACTTCTATAGAAAAGAGATTTTCAGTAGACAGTTTTACAATTCTAGAAATTAAGGTCTTAATAGAGTTTTATTGCTTATACTTTTGCTTATTCCTAAGATCCTTGAATAGGACCACTTTGAGGAGTGTGTACTGCAAAAAGGCAATCATCAAGTTGAGAAACTATAATTGAGGGCTTAGAAGAGAGTGTGTGAATCAGTGAAGAAATAGTGGCCATACTTGCAAAGGCAATAGTGCTGTCTATCTAATTGTTATAGCAACCACTAGATACAAAGTCCAATAATCACACAATGAGCAAATCTCTCAATAGGATATCAAGTGTAGGCAATCACAAGAGAACTCAACAGGGAACCACAATAGTATTCTACCAACTATTTATATAACTATCCATGGTCTATGCTATGGCTATGCATCTACTGTGCGTCCTACCCTAATGTTTATGTCTTATCCTCATGTCTATTACTAATCTACCTCATGTTCTATTACTCATCCACTATATGTCTACCTCAAGGCCAGTATGCTATATATATGTGCCCTGACATCATACCCTAAACCCTACTCTTCATCTCTGTCATCTATGTGTACACCATGTGTATACCATGAGGAAACCATGCTGTTAACATGTTCCTTGATATCACTCTATCTCTAGACTCTTCTCGATCCTTCTAGACCATAGATTTTTCCAGACTGCTCTAGGTCCTATGACATAATGTCATGTGACTTCCTAGTCATATACCTTCTCTCTCTCATTATAGACTAATAATATAACTATCTATAAATATCTCACTAAAGTCTGTCCACACTTTCTTATCTTATAATACTAATAGATGTTACTATTATTATTATTCTGATCTCTTGTTTTATTTGCTTGATAAGTATTGCTACCTGTTTTATCTTGGCTATTTTTCTTTTTCCTTTTTTACTACTCAAAAGAATTCTTACTTTACAACTGCTATTGCTACTACTCTTGTGAACATCTTTGTTAAAGATTTTTTTCATTGAGAGAGTTTATTCTTATATGAAATACCTGAATACCAAGCAGTATTAGTGTTAGGTATAGTTCACACCAGAGGGTGAAAGTTTACAAGATGGACCCAGGAGTGTGTGGACTTGTAGAACAATCTTGGCTTTAGCTTATGTGTGTTGTAGCAACCACTCACCAGAATAGCACTTGTAGTTTGCTTACTTCAGCAAAGCTCTCAGTTAGCTATCTAATAGTGGGGATTACAAGAGAACTTGACAAGGAGCCTTTGCTGCATTATTCTTCTATTTATATAAATACAATGTGGTCCATGCTACAACAATATCTACCTGCTCCAATGTCCATGCATTATCCTCATGTCCTATTACTCATCCACTATAAGGCTACTATGCCGTATACATGTGCCCTGACGTCATACTCTTAATCTCCGTCATACATGTGTATACTATGTATACACTATGAAGAACCCTTGTTCCTTGACGTCACTCCTAACCCTAACTCTTTTCTAGACTCTTCCTGATCCTTCTAGACCCTAAGTCCTTTTAGACTGCTCTAGACTACTCTAGTCCTATGTCACATAACTTCCAGGTCACGTGCTCTTCTTCTGTTGTAGACTAATAATTATTACTACTTATCTATGTCTGACTAATCCTAATCCTAGCCAAAGTCTGTCCACACTTTTGTCTTATAACAATGTACTATACTATCTGTCTGCTGTATGGTCACAACTTCAGATAAGAGAAAGAAATCTGAGATGGGAGTGAGTACTGATTGGTATGTCACCATTGAATACTAGAGATTGAGTTCAATAAGAGTTATCTTTGTTAATTATCAGACTAGCAAATTATAGTATAACTACTAGTCTTATATACAAGTACATACTATAGGAGATGCTTGGAGTTTCAGTAATATAGCCTCTATTGCTCCAAACAGAGGTTTCATTATTGAAACACTGACAGAAGTATAACTCTGCCATAAAAGACTGAGTTAGATAGAAGTATCTCTGTCATAGGAGACTGAATCTCTAAATCATTGCATCAATGCTACAAGAGTATGTTGTAAGAAAGATAGTGTCATATACAAGTCCACCCATCCAGAAATTACATCCCTGTGGTAAAGTCACCTCCAAAACATACAAGCCTGCCTTCCATGGCAGCCACCTTTCTCACAACACATCTTATGGCAGTGTTGCAACCATCCGGGTATTCCATCTTCCACAGCGGAGATACTCCTATTCAACTTGGTCTTTCATGACAGAGTTACTTCTGTTAGTGTCTCAACACTGAAACCTCTGCTTGGAGTAATAGGAGTTTTATCACTGAAACCACAAGCATCTCCTATACTATCCATTCGTATATAAGACTAGTAGTTACACTGTAATTTGCTAGTCTGATAATCGACGAAGATAACTCTTATTGAACTCGATCTCCGGTGTTCAACAGCAACACACCAATCAGCACTCATTATTACCTCAGATTTCTTCCTATCATCTGAAGTTGCAACCATGTGGCAGACAGATGGCACAGCATATAAGCTGAAGCCAAGGTTGTTCCACAAGTCCATTCTATGGACTTTCACTCTGGTGTGAACCGTGTCTGATAGATAGCCATTGTAGAAGGTATGCTTTTAGATTAGATATTGATAAGACAGTATCTTCATAGGGATGTATTTTCTAAATGAGTAGACTTGGTATATAACAATTAGTAATGTTAGTCTACCTAAAGAATTTTATCTAAATAGAACATTCTAAGTAAGACTGGAGATAGATATATGAAAGGAAAGAATAGAGGCAGAAATAAAATTCTATAAGTAAGAGATTGCAGATAAGAGAGTTATTGCTCTCAAAACCAAAGGTGTTAGAATTACAAATCTTAGACTTAGTTTATTTTTCTCATTTTTTATTTTATTTTCTATTTAATTTTTATCTTGGGACATAAGGTTAGGATTAGCATGATATCATATATCATTGTCATACAATATGACTTATTGGTCACACATTAGTCATATATTATGATAGAAAGTAGTAAAAGATTTTGGAAAGAATGATATTACTACAATATATTTGACATATGTTGATCTTATAGTTAACATATAGTCTTCAGAGTAAGCTAATGGTATTGTAGCATAGACCAGTAGTTTAGCATATATAAGATAGATAGTTCTGTACAAAGTTCTCTATCAAGTTCTTTTTTTTAACCAATCCTAAGGTTTTAAGTTTGTAACAAAAAGGATGTTGCAGTTGTTCACATGAAGTCTCATATAAGAAGAATCAAGCTTAGTAATTTAGAGAGCAGAATCTTGATTACTAAAATTTTGGAATGTAATTATTCTTTAATAGTTAGTAAAAATTGATGTTAGACCAGGTATTTCTATAAGAGTTTGTAAATGAGCCTAAAGAGCCTCAGAATTAGGCTGGCCATGCATTAATAAGTTATCTGGTAAAGTAGAATTAAGAACAGCTAAGGCTTGGGAGTTCAAGAAGTTTTTCCTAGCTATTTTATTCATATTAGTAGTCTAAGGGAGTGCTAAAGTATTCAGCATGTCATCAGCAATAAAGACAGTTCTAAGATAGGTGATAAGAGCAAAGATTGATTTGATATAGATTTCCTAGAAGAAATAGTTAGCAGGGCCAGTGAGTTTAGAGAAAGTAGTCACAAAGTTGGCTATTGCTATCAATAAAGATAATCAGCATGAATTAGAGAGCAAATACAACCAGCTAGAGCACAAATATTTAATCTAACCAGTAATAAGTCATTAGTATATATAAGGTACAAGGAAATTCTGCAGGTATGAAACAATTCAGAATCAGCTCAATTTATAATAGACCTAGAAGTGACAACATGTCAGCCTACTAGTAGAGTTAGTCAAGTCCTTTTCACTGATAGAGAGTAGCCTAAAAAAGTGCTAACTAGAGATCAAAGCAACTAGAGCCTATAATCTATTAGAAGGAACAGAGTACACAATAGCTTGGTATAGCATGGACAACTGGCAACCACTTATCTGTTGTGTATGCTTTAATAGAGAGCTAAGAAAGAGCAAGCAATGATGGAAGATAAATAGTATTGGTAGGA
>Ga0157364_1002744_pt1 | contig 16683 bp, 9 predicted proteins | sample AttsexASBM2_FD_111476 | JGI IMG/M metagenome (GOLD analysis project Ga0157364, IMG submission 111476) | Fungus gardens microbial communities from leaf cutter ant in Ribeirão Preto, State of São Paulo, Brazil - Atta sexdens ASBM2 | ecosystem: Host-associated > Fungi > Mycelium > Unclassified ... | reverse complement strand
TTTGTGTGTACATGTGTGTATACATATACATGTAGAAAGAGAGAGAGAGAGAGAGAGAGAGAGAGAGAGAAATAGAAAAAGGAAGAAACAACAATCAATAACCAGTCACAAAGTACCTTTTAGTCGAGTTAGCGAGCTTCTCTCTATGCTCAGGGTCAGACTGAAACAGATATCATGACGCGTCATTTTTAACGCGATTCATTAGTCATTGATTGATAGGTAAGTTGGATAACTTAAGGTTAATAAATGGAAATGTTTTTCAAGATAGAAATTGGCAACTCGATAAATATGCAACTCAATGTGACGATCAGCGCAAAAATTATTTGCAATCGTGATATGTCTATGTAAGATTGTTTTATGAATGTTATACATTTACACGTTATATTTTTGTCGTAATAAAGCAAACTCCTTCTTTATTATATATAATATATTTATTATATAATAATTTATTATATATAATTTTCTTTATTATATATAATTTTCTATATAATATAGAAGATTCTATATAATATAGAGGATCGCTAATACCATCATACCATTTTATTTTTTGGACAATATCTCTTGAAAATAATACTTTAAAAACTATAAATAACTATTTGCAAATTTGCAATTGATTCTTTTATAAGATAAGCAAAAATGAGCATCTCACAAAACTGATATATATATAGACAATATAATGTTACATATTTCCATTTTTTTTTCATCTATACGAAATACCTACAAATAAATGTTTTATATGAAATTCTTTTTAATTTTTTCACTTTGATATAAAATGTTTTTTGTTGATTTATAAAAGATATACATTTTATACTGCTCTGCAAACATATAATGAGACAGTTCTTTTTTTAAGAATTTTCTTGTAAATATGGGATTGTTCTTAGCTTTACTAGAACTATTTAAAGAACTATTCTATAATTGCTTAAGCGTAGTTGTAAGTGGCTGTAGTTGTAAAAATTGACTAATCACAGTAAAATATTTTCCTCATATTTAACTGTGATTGGTTAATTCTTATAACTTACAATCACTTATAATTATACTTACGCAATTGTCGAATAGGTTTAACATTATAACTCAACACTACATAAAAAGTAAGTTAGCTTGTATATGATATGTCTTCTTAGAATATGTTCTAAGTATGTCTTACAGGCAGATGTGCCAATTTACGCTGCATTCCAGTAGATAATAAGTAACACTTATTAATTGAAGAAGTGATGTAGTATAACGAAGGAAACTCATTATTAAGAAGTCTTAGAATCGAATCCTACTAAAATGGGTTTTTCAGAATCAATTTAAATAATTAATTGCAAATAAAATTACTGCAAACATTCTTAAAAATAAAGTGTGTAAGTTTTAAATGTGAATCATTTTTTTTTTCAAATATGATATATATTGACCCGTATTGTCGGCTTGAGTCTATTCCATTTCAATGGATTTTACATAGGAAACCCCATGATTTTTGATACAAAAATTCATATAGGACCTAGATTTTTTATCTAATCATATAAAATCCTATATGAATTTTCCATAGGAGTTCTTATCTAGTTTTTTTCGATAGAGATCATTCGTATTGTCATCATAAGTACAACAAAGAGAACTTATAAACATCCTATTATTCGTTTATCCTTATGTCGAAGACAATTCAAATTTATTATTTATCATTATTCTTAGCTAGATTATGCCTGCGTTATTTTGTTTTTGCCTTATTCACGTTCATTTCAAACTTAAGCATGTGAAAGTATATTAGTGCTCTCTTACGCATTTTGAACATAAGAAAAGTGATCCAGAAGCTCCATCTATCATGTTGCCGCGACCATTATTTAAAGTTGGCATTATGTCAGTATTATTTTTACATATTTATAATATAATGATATACATATTTATAATTTAATTTTATCTTGTGCAATAATAAAAATAATTTTATTAAGAATTTTAAGCACGATCGTATATGTGAATACATCAAACACGATAAAGAAAGCCAAGATCGGTCAAATTTTGGATGTTACAAATAATACATCATATATTCTTTTATTAAATCAATTTAGTTCAGATATAATTGCGAACCGATAACATTCGGTTTCAACACATAATCACTCTGAAACGCTAATAATCTCCCCTAAATTAAATTAGGAAGATAAAAAAAAAAGTAAGAAATTTATTGCGAAAATATTACCTCAGTCAGGACTCGAATCTGAGACCTCTCAACTTTTCAGGAAGAGTGTTTTAGCCAGCTCGAATACTGAGGTTTCGGAAATATTCCTCGCAATAACTGATATGTATAGAGAGAACGCGTTGCAAGGTCGCGTACAAACACATTAAGAATTTTAATTTAGGAGGACGCAAAAAAAGCATCATCCGCACGTATTTGATAATAATTTTTGAATTAAATAATTAAATTTGAATAATATAAATTAATTAAATTTAATAATTTTAATTATATAATTTAATTTATGTAATTTATGTAATTTATGTAATAAATAATATATAAATATAAATAATTTATGATTTATAAAAACAATAATTTATAATTTATAATAAGTTATATAATTTACAATTTATAATCATTTAGAAAGAAATGCAAATTTCTGCATGTTTTTTTTTATAAAACTATTTGTTTTTTTTTATAACACATTTTTATTTGACACGTAATCATTTTTACGAAAACTCACTTTGTGTCACTTCAAAGTTATCGCGATGCAAATGTTTAAAATGGCCGCATCTGATAATGCGCGGTATGAAATTCTCGAAGACGAGTATACCTAATATACTTTCACTATAATATTAAGGATGTGCATTAATAAAAAAATAACTTCGATATTTGACATTAAGGTTAATCAAAATATAATTTCAATGATAGAAAACTATCGGATATACAACATTAATGTTTCTTAAATATCAGTTTTTTTTTTCTTTACAATGAAGCTCTAATGTAACTATCCTACAAGCGGTATAATATTAAAAAATATTATACATAAAATTTTCGATATTATTGTTTTAATTTTTTCAATAATATTTATATAACTATTCTAGGAATATTTTGCTCTTATAAGGTAAAACTAATTAATTAGAAAATATTTTTATTATTAAATAATGTAAACATTTAAGATAATAATAATTAGTATTAAAAATACATTGCAATAATTGCAAAATTTAATTTATAAAATTGTATCAAAATAAGACTATTCATTTAAAATCATTAGAGATATAAAAAGAAAGATTTCTAAATAAGTATGACAAAATTATCCTTGATAGCACGAAAAGTTTCAGTTGTGTTGCAGGGACTTTCCAATACCTCAATTGTCATCACATTGTAATATGGTATTTCTGAGACTATCTTCTTTGAAATATTATAATTGCAATATTTCTGCAATTACCCCTTAAAACCTTATGCCTAAAATTTCTATAATATACAGTCCTTTCAATAAGAAAGAATTTTAAGAATTTTTTAAGGTGTTGTTTTCTCTCTCTAAGCATCTATTTTATTAAAAGATTAATATTCTTATCTATGTTGCGTGCATGCGTACATGCGTTTTTGCGTGCGTGTATGAATGCATCGATCGATCGAATAATTATCGAATAATTGGGTAATTATCCAATCATGCTCATTCATACATGTTCGCAAGAACGCACACGTACGCAACATAGATAAGAATATTAATCTTTTAAATAGATGTTTAGAGAGAGAAAAAAAATATCCCCAAAAATTTTATTTTGATTACATTTTATGATTACATTTTTTAATATATTTTATTAATTTATTATGTATATATAAAGCTTTAATATAATATATAAAGTAGTTCACTTCAATCGATCATTTGAAATATCTCTCTTATTTTTGATGATATAAAAAAATATGGTATTGTTTTTTTTTTGGTGGAGATGTCAAAAGGTTATAAAGGTTATGTACACTTTTTAAAATCGAATTGTATGATTTTTTTTACACAGTATGATTTCTGATCACTCTAATTATTCTACATATAAAAGTATTAAGGTAGTGATAAAACCAAGTCAAAAAACTAATAGTTGACAAGATATTTTACACTTAATTTTGATACATATTGACATAAAATGTTAAATAACTCGTAAACTATTAACTTTTTGATAATTGTATTAATAATTGTCTTAATACTTTTAAATAGAATTTATGTCAATATGTGCCAGAATAAAATGTAAAATATCTTATTATTGATTTTTTGATATTACTATCTTAATACTTTTGTATGCAGAATAATTAAAGAAATCATATTGTGTAAAAAAATCATACAATTCTAAATTTTAAAAAATAAAAATAATCTTTATATCTTTTTGACGCCTCCTAAAAAAAAAACAATATGACCAAAATATGTCTCCTTCGAAACCCTTCCACTTTTATTTAAAAAAATTTTTTATATCATCAAAAATAAGTGAGATATTTCAAATGATCGATTTAAATGGACCATCTTGTATATACAGCTAAAGGTAAAGCGAATGTAATGAGCTTGAAAGACTTCTCTTCATTTTCAAAATTTTTTTATTTCCGTTTTGAAATATCTTTTTTCGAAAATAACTGTGCATAGAGAGTACTGTAATTTAATAATATATTATACAAATAAATCTATTATGACTTAATAACATAAGAGTAACACTATTGCGATTTAATAAAATATTTGTTTTTTTTCCTAACAATTTTTTTTCCCGCGCGCGGGTCTGGGTAAAAAATACATTAAAATATTTAAAATACGAAATTCAAAATACTGTCAATTATACTAATTAGTATTTGAATTATAAAATACAAATTATTTTCAGTCTTTCAATTTTAAATAATTTGTATTTCAAATTAAAAGATTGAAAATATGTTTTATATTTTGTAATTCAAACTACTGATACTAATTCAAAAGACATGTAATTCATAATATTAATTAAAATTGACAATATTTTAAATATTTTAATGGTATTTGCCTAATTCTTTTCGTATATACATTTTTTTATATTTCTGTAATGTTGTAAATGAAACTAAAAAAGATATTGCATCAATATTACCGAAAGATTTTACAAACATTTCCGTAATGTTTCAGAAATGTTTCTTACGAATCGAAGCAGACATTTTCACATTGCCGTAACCTTGCGAACATTTCTCAGAAATACCACCTTGATCAAAAAGTTCCCGGAATTATCACCATATGATGCTCTGAGTCAGCTGATTTGAGTTCTGTTTTTTTGTTTAGGTTGCCACATCTATCATTGACATTCCCATCAAATTTTATCATAGCTTGACATTTGTAAAAGTTACGCCGTCTTGAGTACATCTACCTCTGCACGTATTTTCGATTTTTTACAGTTTTAAAAATGGAGTAGAATTTGCAACAACGAGTGAATTTTTGACCAAGAACGAAATGAATACCATCCAACAGCCATCGAATTCCTGATATGACTCCCTGCGATTTTTTTCTGTTCGAGTCAAAAAATCATTATGGGGAACGCGTTTTAACAGCCGAAAGGAGGTAATGGTAAAATCGAAGACGCCTCTGATGGCTATACCGACAATAAAGTTCCAGAAAAGTTTCGAGAGCTGGATAAGCGCTGGCATAAGTGCGTTGCAGTCGATGGGGAGTACTTTGAAGGGGACAATATCACTTTTGATGAATAAAACTGTATTTTGAATTTTCTGAATGAATTCCGGGAACTTTTTGATCAAGATTGTATTATGCAACGTAACTGCGATAGTTTCAATGTTTCAATGTATGTTTGTGCAACGTTACAGAAATCTTTTTGTGCTATTAGGAATATAGACAGTATCTATTATATACAATAGCAATTTGTATAAATCACAGAACGGAATATAATGGCTAAAATTTATGGTAGTATAGCATAGAGCGTCATCGTTGTAGTCCCGTTTTCATGTTGGTTTTAAGTACTAGTGCTGGCGCTACTAGTAGTATTTAAGGGTCTTCTACATAAAAGTCGTAGACAGTCGCGGAATCTTAAGTAGGAAACCAACCAATCAATTAAATATAGAGAATACTCAATTAAAATTGGTCAGTTTCCTACCTATTCCTATTTAAGACTCTACGATTGTTTACGACTTTTATGTAAAGAGAATCTTTAGAGGTACTCGACTATAAGAGTCGAGACATGAGACCAGAAGGACACCACTGGGACTTCATTTACACAATTCACACGTACAGAGTACATTACACAAACGTGCACGGTATATGTTTATACAAACTCACAATTTCACTAACATATCACCCAAACATGGCGCTGACTAATCCCGAGGGCGAATCGCTCATGCCTCGATTCTTATTATAGTGACTCTAGCAGTATTGACACTCTCGCATCTCTGTAAATTTTGGAACAAATTCAACACAGTCATCGAAAACAAGACATCGAGGAAACATCAAAATAACTTAGCGTGCAATATTGATGGCATTGGAAAAGTGATGAGTAAACCTCAATGTTCTCTAAAATGATATTCATAGTCCATTCTTATTTCAAGACTGTCTTAAATACAATCTGAAGACGCTAATACAACCTTCTGATTGGTTTGTGACTTCTAGACTGTACTTAAGATGGTCTTGATTATAAGATTTGAATATCGCCCCTAAACATGATATGTACATCCCTAAACTGTACACTTAGGCTTATATTCAGGATAGCCTATATTCAGATGCTTTTATCTTTGAAATCCTATGATGCGTGACGTAAAGTACAGTATGTTAGCGCGCTACATCATTGTAAGCGCGTTCTGAATATGGATCATATTCTATTACGTTAAAAGCCGATGCTTTTTAAGGGGGGGGCGGTTTAGACACTTTGCTTATTCTTTCTTACTGCTCATACGAGGATCCTGTGAATCCTATTGACGCTTGAGTTCGCTTACCTTAGAGAATTTTCTGGTTTTAAATTTTTGTTACACTGCCTTTTTCCACACGCGAACTATGTGTGTTTCTCTTTTAGTTTCTTTATTAATCCATTAGCGTAAGTCGATTTTAGAATAGTAGTAGCAGAAACAAGAATTTATACAATAATACGAAAATATATTGGATTTTATTCTACTAAATTATCTTGATATCCACTAAAAAATTATCTTGATATCCACTGATATCCACTGCTAAAGAATCTAGCGTTATAAAATAAGAGTGCGTTTCATTTCATAATGTATCATTTTATACTTGTTCATCGAATATCAAAAAAAAATCTTAAAGCTTCCACGGGTGCTTTCTATATAAAGATTATGCGTTTCGCGGCTTTCCTCCGTGTTTAAATCCATTTTTGGAATGCCAACGTTTCGTGAACTTTGCAATCCACTTCATCAGAGTGGATCACACTGATCAGTATCAGGCTGCTCCTGATGAAGTGGATTGCAAGGTTCACAAAATATTGGCATTCTAAGAATGGATCTAGACACGGAGGAAAGCCGCGAAACGCATAATCTTTAAATAAAATACATCACGTGTAAAACGGATCTTAAGAAGAATACACGATTTCTTAGCGATAGCATAAACCGCAACGAGTAATAATTGAAAAAATAATATAGTCAATAAAATTCAGATAAACTTGATTTTTTGCTTATATTATAGCAAAGGACTCAAAAATGATAAATTTTATAAGGCTTATAAATAATGAATTTTATTTTGTGGTTATCCAAGTAATAAATCTATAATTTGACATTATTATGAGATTTACATAGGAACATCTCTTTGGGTGCGTTTTATTGAACGCTTGCATATTCCTGAAATTATTTTATGATATATTAAATAAGGACAAATAATGCTTGCAAGTTTTGTGAGCGCTAAATGGAACGCATCCATTCTCTTACTACTCCTCTTACAGTCTTTTCTCTTTATCAGCATTTTCTAATCTTCCGCTCCTTTTTTTTCCTTCTTTTCTACAACTTTTTTTAGTTCTTCCTTACTGCTGCTCTTGTCTTCTCCATTTATCTCAATTTTAAGTATCTTTCCTGTTTCTTTCTTCTCAATCATTTCAGTGTTTTTAATATTTATCAGTCCTATCTTTTTTCTCTTTTTGCTTCTTTAGTTCTATCTTTTATTCTATTTCCTACATTTTTTCCTCCATTTTATTTAATTTTCTTTTATTTTTTTCCTTTATCCTCCTCTCTAATCATTTTCCCTTATCTTTCCTTTTATTCCTTCCTAATTTCATTTCTTTCCTAAATTTAATCAACTCAATCAATTCTTCATCCTTTTCCTTTTTCACCTTCTTTTCTTTTTCTCTAATAAAAGATAAATAGTAAGTAAAAGGTAAAGATAAGAGTAAATTCCTTGTTTTTATTGGATCGCTCCACGCATTGATTAGTTCGTTCTATATTAATTCGCGCAATGATTGGCGAGAAAGAGAGAGAATGTCGACGAGGAGAGAGAGTTGATGTGGAGAGTATAAGTTCAACAAAATAATGAGTGAGAAAATCAAGGGAAATAGAATAAAAGAATGTAGAAAAACAGTGAGAGAATTCTTATAATAGGCGTTCCATTTAGCGCTCACAAACTCGCAAACATTATTTTATTGTTTTATATATAATAAAACTGAGATTTTTCGTCACAAGGAGGAGAAAGATATAGACATGGACATACACTAAATTTTATGGCCCATCTTTGCCCCTTTTTTCGCCTTCTTTTGTTTCCGAAGTGCTGAGTTAAACATACCAGAGAGAGGATTTTTTCTTATTATTTATCTTTTCTCTTATTTAAGATTGTGTATCCGATTTTTATCTGGAAAGAGAGGAGATAAAACAAGAATGAATAAGATCGTGCCTCGTCGTAACAGATGTGTTGATTTACTCGCTTTAGAAAATAAATTCTTTCTATACTTTAGGCTGGTGATAACTTTATTACAAAAAAAATGTATATTATTTAAAAATATAAATAATAAAGAGCATATAGCTATGACGACAGATGTTAAAACGAAAATAATATATTTATTATTATTATATAAGAAACGTAGATGTTTCGGTCAAGATTTGATCATCATCAGTACATAAAGATGACAATAAAGAATTACAAATAAGTTTATTAATTAAGAACGCAAAATCGCTAGTCAAAGAAATGTTAATACAGTATCAAGATGACAAAGAAAGAAGTGCATAATATTAAAGAATTATCGCAAGTCAATAAGACAGTAACAAATTTTTTTCTCTTCCAATCGCTTGTGATACGCGTTAATCGAATAAAATAAAGTTCAGAGAATGAAGTTTATCAATAAAAATATATATATAGTAAAAAAAAGAAAAAAATTATATTAACGCATCTGGTGATTAATATGTTCCGTTTATGATTCCTTTTTTATGGAAGCAAAGAATGACTTTGTGTGAGAATACAGAATTTCCAGATTCTATTTAAAAATTAAAAAAAAGAAAAACATTTTTTAACATATTTTAGACAATACAATGATTAATTATGAAAGTCAATTTAAATTCACATTAAAGCTCGCTTACCACGTATTTTTTAATAAAAATGAAAAAAATCTGAACAAAGGTAAGAATCATTGCTGACAAATTTTTTGGAAGATGATTCGCGAACAGTATTTATATAATGTGAAGGAAAAGAAGAATATTAGTGGAAAGGGTAGTTCTATGTGTAGATATTGCCAACTCGGATTCCTCTAGGATTGTTAAAAAGTATTTTGCCATTCCGTACTTCTATAAAATCTCTGAAAAATTCAAAATTCAAATCTATTACAAAAAAATTCGGCTTTAACATAGCTTATAAATCAATGAATTGTATAAATAATTTCATTAAAATATAAAGACAAAATCAAAAAAGAACATTCTAATGTTGTTTATAAAATTAATTGTCATGATTGCAATTACTCTTATGTAGGACAGACAAAAAGAAAATTAAGGATGCGTTTAAAAGAACACATAAATGATTTTAAAAAACCTACTAATTCTTTGTCTATTATCTCTCGTTATAAACTTGATCATGATTATACAATTGATTGGAAAAATATTAGTATTCTCGATTCAGAACAATCTTATTATTAAAAAAATGGTTTCCGAAATGATACATATTAAATGATAAGATAAATGTTTAAACAAACAGAGTGACACAGAACGCTTTCCTGAAATCTACTTATCACTCGTCAGAAAAAGCCCTTTTATCCATACATAGAACTACCCTCTCCACTAGTATTCTTCTTTCACATTATATAAATCCTTCACATTATATAAATACTGTTCGCGAGCCATGATCTTCCAAAAAATTTGTCAGCAGTGATTCTTACTATTTATTCAGATTTTTCTCTCGTTTTTTTAAATTGGGGTACTCAAAGTTACATTTGCGAGGACTTGTATTAAAAAATATGTAAACGAGCTTTAATGTGAATTTAAATTGATCTTCATAATTAATCATTGTATTGTTTAAAATATTTTAATTGTTAAAAAGCTTTTTCTTTTTCTTAATTTTTAAATAGAATCTGGAAATTCCGTATTCTCACGCGAAGTCATTCTTTGCTTCCATAAAAAAGGAATTATAAACGGAACATAGTCGCCAGATGCGTTAATATAATTTTTTTTTCTTTTTTTTAATATATATTTTTGTTGGTAAACTTCATTCTTTGGAACTCATTTTATCTTACTCGATTAACGCGTACCATAAGCGATTGAAAGAGAAAAAAATTTGTTACTATCTTATTATGTTACTATCTTATTTGCAATAATTTTTTTAATATTATGCACTTCTTTCTTTGTCATCTTGATACTGTATTAACATTTCTTTGACTAGCGATTTTGCGTTCTTAATTAATAAATTTGTTTGTAATTTTTTATTGTTATCTTTATGTACTGATGATGGTCAAATTTTGATCGAAACCGTCTACGTTTCTTATATAATAAATATATTATTTTCGTTTTAACATCTGTCATGGCTGTATGCTCCTTATTATTTATATTTGTTATTGTCATTTGTTATTATCAATATTATTATTGAGCCATCTTCAAACATTTAAAGTATATTATTTAGTCCAAAAAAATATTTAAAAAAAGCCAGTTGTTGGAAGAGAATAAGCGATTAAGAAACAAGCAAGAGATTATATTACAAAAAATGTACTTATTGATACAAATTCTTCTTCGTAAGAAAAATACATAATTTATTTTTTTTTAAATTTTTGAAACTGAATTAAAAAATGTTTAGAGCAATTAAGCAAAAGATTCGCAGTTCGAAAGAATTATATTAAAAAATTCATTATATCATAATGAAATTAATTCCAAAAAATATTATATATTATATATATCAAAAAAAATTAAGTCAGTAATTTTTATACATACATTACACTCAATAGCTTCGTAATTACCTCATAGCATTAATTTCATAATTTCTTAATTAATTTTTATTAATTTAATTTGCATTTTTTTTTATATTTATTTATATTTAATATAACTTGCAGGCAGTTTCAGTTTTATTCCTCGAATTAAATATTGCGCAAACTTATTACCATTATCAGATAAAAATTCTAATTATTTTTTAAATGCACATCGACATTTTACGAGATTTTACAATCCGAGGAAGATAGTTTTCTGCATTATATTTTCTATCGCATAAGTTCTTCATTTTTTCTCCAGTGATATTGAATCTCTTCTTTTCGAAGATTTTCGCTGATATTTTCCGTAGAGCGAAGTTCCTCTTCATCTTTACACGCCAACAATATTGATTTCGCATCATAAGATGGTATATATACGATAAAGCTGATAGAAATATTTTTCACGACAACAGAATTTAATTTTACTCTGTTATTGTAGTTTAAACTCGTTCATTAGCCCCACGTTGTCTTAAATGAAATCAATCGTTTCTTTCGTCGTAGTTGCTTGAAAGAATCAAGGATAAAATACATTCTGTCTAAATTAGCATCTTTTGAACTAGCCATCATGTTCTTATATTATAATATCCATTATAATATCAAACAACATAAGATGATGATCAAAAAGCAAGAAGCACAGTACTTGTTTACTTACGCCTGGTGTTACGGACAACGAAACAAGTTCGTACATCATTTTCCTCTCTAAGACGTTACATAATAAAAATTATTTTACACGCAGAAGAAAAAAAGGAAAAAAAATCTAAATTTTTTCTAGTTTAAAGTTGCAAAAAAAAACTGGAAGGAAGAAGTGGGAAGTAAAACAAGAACAGGTTATGTTTGCCTCTCCTATTATAAAAGATTACTGGAGGAATTTGTCCAAACAGAAAAAAAAATCAATAAGAATCTTATTAGACTATACATATGAGAAACAATAAGAAATAGAAATTAAAATTAAAGTCCTCTTCGACCTAAAATGGTCGAAGCTGAATCTTCGATACTCAAATAATTCAATGTGAATTATATATATAGGGTATCCCATAAGATTTTGCCAACTGCTTTTGTATTGATAAAGCAGATTAAATTGAATCGAAAAGTCCTCTGCCATTTTGCAATTTTCGCAATGATTAACGAGATATTAATTACTATGTAAAAATAGCTGATTGGTTTTCAATAATTTTTTTACTCGAATTCTATTACAATAACTTTACAGAAAAATAGTAAAAGACAAAAATTATTTATTATCTTTTCGTAAAGTTCTGAGAATTTTTTCAGAATTTTTTAATACCGTATATTTTCATGTTAGTAAAAATAAGAAAATACAGTACTAAAAAGTTAATAAAAATTCTAAAAAAATTCTTAGAATTCTATGAGAAGAAAATAAATGATTTTTGTCTGTTGCAGTTTTTCTGTAAAGTATTTGAATAAAAAATTCAGGATTAATATTCGGCAATTTTTAATAATATCTTGTTAACTATTGTGAAAATTGTAAAATGATAGAGGATTTTTCGACTCGGTCCTCTCTACATAAAAGCGAGCAAAAACTTACGAGACATGCTGTATACTTATAAGACACCGTGTCGGCATTAAGGCAAGCTCAGTGACATCACCATTACCACATGTTGCATCAACATATTGATCAGTATTGGTCAAATTATTTTATAAATATAAACTCTTCTAATAGGCATTACATTTATAAAAATTAATATACTGACTAATATGTTGATACAACACGCGATACATACATATTTGAAGTTATTTTGAACTGAGTGCCGAAATTTTATTGGACTTAAAACTCTTGACTACTTAACCAAGAATTCTGCGTTGGCGACACAGAATCAGATGGCGGCTGGCGAAACCGATAGCTACACACTTAAGCATAAGCCTATGTCCGTGTGTTCGCCTGCGGCGCGCCGAAAGTGAACGAGATAGCGTGCTCCTTTTCATATTAATCGCTTGTTTCAAGCGACCGAAAATGCTTTCTCGGCAATCTCGGCCGCTCAGCGGTTCTAGGCATTAATAAGAGGCAGGGGGCATTCTAAATAACATAAATTTTAATAAATTATAGTAATAGTGTATCTCTTCCATTAATTCAGAATAGTATAAATCATGTTAAAACGCAACAGTTTACGAGATTTAATTGTTTACGATTTTTCATGCGCGTTGTACCCCTACTTCAAGTAGTAAGAATAGTTCAGCAGAAGTAGAATTTTGCCGGAAAAAAAATTATAAATTAGTATTTCTTTTTACGAAAGGCGATCAGAAAAGAAATGCATATGTTTGAGACTCGAGACTTGTCGAAAAAATATGCGAAAAAAATCGAATAGTTATAAAAAGCACGTTTTTCGCTTATAAAATGAAAAATATTGATTGTATGGAAAAAAGTTCGGTATAAAAAATGTAAGTATTCGAAATATCTACAAAATGGGACGTGGAACATTAAAATCGATCTATTAATTCAGTAGAAAAAAATATAAAACACCGAAAAAGGCCTTTTTTCACTCGCTCTTTGTTTATTGAGATTTGAGAAACGCAAAGCTTTGAAATTCTCGTAAAATGTTAGCGTAACTGTTGAAGATATAACACTGACTTTCGCAAATATAAAAGTAAATTAGTGTTACACGAAAAATATATTTTGCAACTATATTCAACAGTTACACATTTAACAAGTTACTTATTAATTATTTGTTTACATATGTCATATGCATCTGTTTTAATATGCATCTGCACATTAAAACAAATTCAGTACAAAAACAATTTTATATTGATAATTCTGTACACAGTGATTTTTTGTCAAAATTATCAATTGGACACTTTTTTTTACAGCATGTTAAATAAAAAAACATATAGTCACATAACTAATGTGACTTAATTTAATTTAATAGAGTAGTCTTATTAATTTGTTAATAAGACATGCACTCCATGCTCAAACGTAATTTTTTAATAATAAACCGAAAAAATAAAAATTCAAGAAACAAAAAATTAAAAATTTCATTGTAACAATTATTTTGCGAAACATTAAGCTATTTATTTATATCTCATCGAACTATCTCAAATTTTTAAAAAATCATGTTTCTACGTCAATATTGCTGAGAAAATGTAAATTTAGCAAATTTCAACACACAAAATCACATACGTACGAATCGCCGAGCGGCCCGATCTTTCCTATTCGACTGCGCGCCGACTTCCCTCATTTCGTCTGGCACACTAGCTCGCGTTTTTTAACTTTCGAATAGTTTTAAACAAACTTTTTCGACAGCAAAAAATTCGAGAATTTTTTAACAGCAAATTTAATTCTTCCTTGACAAATTTGTACCAAACGGAACTTTTAATCTTAAAAATTACAGTGATTTTTTGAAAAAAGAATTGTTATTTCGGTACCTAATAATCGGACGGTAATCTTTTTTTTTAAATTCGTAGAAAAATATCATATGTCGAATGTTTCACACGGCTATTTGATATGCACATTAACGGAATTATTTTTTTATACGGAAAAAGATACCTATTTTTTAAAGTATTATAATAATCTTCATAGAATACAATTAATCCAAAATTCCTGTCTTCGTTTTTCCTATGATATTAGAAAGTACGATCATATTACTCCTTGCTTTTTCAACGCCCTGGTTGATCGAATATTTTCTAATGTTTCACAGTTCATTTATGTTACTTGATTTATAATATTCTCCGCACCAATACTCCTGGATATCTTCGTAAGCTAATCCGTTTTAACGTTGATTCTGATGCCTCTGCCTGATACTCGTCAGTAACTTTCCTACTCATCACAAATCTAAATTTCAGAGCGGCTTCTCCTACACTACAGTGAAATTTTATAATAATATACCATCTATTTTACGCTCTCTACCGCGGCTTTCTGTATTCCATTATTCTGAAATTACTCAATATATTACATCAAAATTTTAATGTCAGATCAAACTGTTCTGTACAATTTTTCTTGTTGTTTTCTATAAGTAGTGTATATTATATTATAACGTTTCTTTCTACTTCAGTATTCTTACAGTAATTTGTATTTATGTTATTATAAATAACATTAATTGTTTTTATTAATTCTTATAACGTTCCTTTTTACTTCAGTGTTCTTACAATAATTTGCATATTTATGTAATCGTAATATTAATTGTTTTGATTTTAATTTTTATAATTCATTTATTCTAATATACAGATATGATTTCAAATCAGCTGTTCAGTTGTCGCTCAGCCTTGCAGTGTAACTAATACATGATACAAAATAATATTGTATTCTATCTGATATATTTTGTTAACAATGCACTAAATAAAGCTAATAATAATAATAATAGTTAACTGCAAAAAATTGTTTTGTTATTAACTGTACGTATTAGTGCAACTCTTGAAGAAAAATAATCACCCCTGTAAATTATTGTGTGACCGCTCAAAGATGAAGAAATTAAATTTTCCGACAGGTTTTTGGTGAGCAAATGGCTTTTTGCAAAAATCAATGAACATTTCAGGCTTGTTCAGGGGCTAGATTAGTTCGAGGGCTACATTTTACAAGAATTTCAAAGCTTTGCGTTTAAATCTCAATGAATAGAGAGCGAGTGAAAAAAGACCTTTTTCACTGTTTTTTATTTTTTTTCTACTGAATTAATAGATCGAGTTTAATGTTCCACGTCTCATTTTGGGTGTTTTGAATACCTACATCTTTTACCAATTCATACCAATTTTTTTTTTATACAATAAATATCTTTTGTCTTATAAGCAAAAAACGTGCTTTTGATTTTTTTTCGCATATTTTCGTCACGAGTCTCAAACATACGCATTTCTTTTCTAATCGCCTTTCGAGACCTTCGTAAAAAGAAATACTGATTTATAATTTTTTTTCCAAAATTCTACTTCTACTGAACTATTCTTGTTACTCGAAGGAGTAGTATACTATACGTGCATGAAAAATAGTAAACAATTAAATATCTCGTAAACTGTTGTGTTTTAATATGATTTATACTTCTGAATTAATGAAAGGAGTACACTGTTACTACAATTTATTAAAACTTATGTTATTTAGAATGCTCCCGCCTATTGATGTCCAGGACCACCGAGATTGCCGAGAAAACATTTTTGATCACTTGAAACAAGCAACTAGTGTGAGAAGGAACTTCTCGTTCACTCTCAGAACGCTGCAAGCGAGCACATGGACTCATGCTTGTATGTATGTATAGTTCCGCACCACGATAAATGGCCAAACTTATAACCATGAAAGTGACGTTTTGACGACGGAATTGATGTTGCATGCCATTTCATTATTATTGGATATGGGAAAAAGTTCGTGGCGATTTTTTAGTAAAATTAAAGTGTTTTTCTTAGAGTATTGAAATCAATTTATTTAAACCAAATATGCTCCATTATTTTCTATAATATTTTGCCATT
>Ga0157364_1002743_pt1 | contig 16689 bp, 14 predicted proteins | sample AttsexASBM2_FD_111476 | JGI IMG/M metagenome (GOLD analysis project Ga0157364, IMG submission 111476) | Fungus gardens microbial communities from leaf cutter ant in Ribeirão Preto, State of São Paulo, Brazil - Atta sexdens ASBM2 | ecosystem: Host-associated > Fungi > Mycelium > Unclassified ... | reverse complement strand
TTTTTTTTTGTATTGGACACACTAAGTCTCGATTTAAAAAATAAACACCTATACAATACATGTGTTTAAATAAGACATCTCAAAACATTTGTTAAAACATTTTTAAGATTTTTCAAGTGACATCTTTCCTTTCTGGAAAGATATTTTTTTTTTATAAAATATTTTTTAGAATATATATAGCTAATTTTTATATTAGCGACTATAACATTTCTTGATTGAAACATAATCTGGCTAGGCTATAACAGCCTAAATATTTACTGTCAATTAATTTGATACTTCGATATTCATGGCTAGCTTAAAGGCCATGGTATAAAAAAAAATGTAAACAATAAAATATAAGTAAACGAATTGATTAATTACAATTGAAAATTATATGTATATTATTTTAAAATTCTCAATTTTGATTCTTTTACTATTAAAATTTGTTTTTTATATGTTCTTGATTAAAAAACATTCTTACTTGTCTATCTTGTTGATTTTTATTTTTCGTCATTAAATCTGTTATCTCGAAAAATATCACCGTTTTTTGCTTCCCAATTCAAGAAATAATTTCGAAAAGAAATAAATTCAAGTTTTTTTGTCAAGATATCTCTTTGTTAAGAAATAATGCGTCTGATAAAAATATCTTTTTCTATCTCGAGAAGTTTGTCACGTAGAAAATCAAATTCTTATTATATAATGACCAAATTTACGAAAAAAAAATGTTTCCGCCCGGGATCGAACCGGGGACCTTCCGCGTGTTAGGCGGATGTGATAACCACTACACCACGGAAACTTCTTGGAAGTACAGTTTTGTTATATGTGTTTTCTGCGGGATGATATCTCGATATTATCTGGAATTATTTGTTTATTTCTCGATATTATTTGTCGTATGTTATGTACTGTTATCCAATGTTTATTGATGATGAAAAAAAAATATAAAATATTACTGCCTTAATATTTGCAGCACTTTATCGCAAAAACATCATTCCAACATCTACTACATATATTGTAATATTATGCACGATTCGACGCTTGTGTTATTCTGTATTAATATTCCTATCTATTAAGTATAATCGATGCCTTCGGTTCAAATAATTCGACATATAAAGCGACAATAAAATAAAGAACGTAGGATCGTAAACATTGTAAATACAGACATTTCGCGTAAAAATCATCTAAAATGGGATTAAGTTTTTGTTTCTACATTATATTTATTCTACATCATTAATTTAATTCACTTAAATACGCTACGAAACAAATTATATTATTGTTTAAAAAATTATATTATTTAAAAAATTCATAAAATATAAGCGTAATAAATTTTGCGAAATTTTTTTCAAGATCGACGGAAAATGTTGAATGTGCATAAGACGCAATAAGAAATATCGTGTGAATAATCAACCAAGCGCGCGCACAACATATGTATCTCACGCTCAGCTGATTCCATATCGACCACTTTGGTTTATCGCCGATTAAATCGACTCGCTTTCATAGAAAAAAATTGCTCGTGTTGCGATTATACACGTGCTTCATAAGTCAAAACATCGTAAGTTATTTCGTACGTTTTTGATAAGATCACGAGGAGGTGAATCGGAATGAATTAAAAAAGTTTCCACAATCGTTTCACCATTGATTCCGTCATCGATCGTGTTATAACTTGCTTCGACTTTCGCGCATAAATATCATTCCGTTCTAGATTTCGCAATCGGTAACACTTATATCTTAGGTTTTATTTTTAACGGCGATCATATTTTTTTGCGCAGACGTCACATGATCTCGAGAACAAGAAGATCGTTATGCGAGAAACGATTCGAAGTTATTAAAACGGAGTTACTAGAACAAGTTAAAATATCAGCTTAAAAGATGATGAAATGAACAAATCATCAGTTTTTGCTTTCAAAATTTATTAATGCTAAATTTCATAACGAAAATTGCGAAGTTTATTACGCTTGTTTTTATAGCGTTTATAGTGAATTCATCCTCGAATGCATACATTCATTTCCAAATCGTGTCGTAAAGATTTAAACCTCATTTTAAATTCTAGATAATTTTTATTTCGCATCAGATTTTAGGATAAGATTTTATTTGTCATTTGATATATATTTTATATACGCATTTCTGGTTCTGCGAATGTTTTCTGTATAAAATCATAAAATTTTATCCCCCTTGAATTTTAACATAAATTTTAGATATAAATCGCCTAAAGTAATTTGAATTCTGATATAATTTTGCGATAACGATAATTCAAAATATTTATTTAAATTTGATAAGATAAAATCTCTGTAATTATTTCTGAAATAAAAGTTTTTATTTCAGAAATGTCTAATTTTATTCTAGACAAACGTAAGTGTTCGTCATTTCAAGGATACTGATACTGACTATAAATTTTTCTATAGAACGGAAATGTGAAAAGTGTAAAATTTTATCATGAATTTTAACGAGAAATTTTTCATTTTTACGTTTCCATTCTAAAGAAAAAGTTATATGGTTTGTTTTCCTTAGCTGAATTACATAGTACATTTTTAAAGAAAAATAAATAATGTTTAATATTTAACGAAAGTAAGAAAGACACAAGATGTTTACTAAAATCTTTTTTAAAAAAAAAATCTGAGAATTCTTGGATTTTTCAGGTATTTTTGCACAAGATTAATAATAAGATTAGAAAATATTTTTTAATACAAAATTTTGAAATAAATTGGGACGTAAGCAACGTAAACAAGCTATTGTGATTGTGTTCCAAATTTCCTGTTGGTGCTGAAAATGTTATAGTTTACATTACATTCATAGATTTTCAATCAATTTTGGAACATAGGCATATATTAAAAATTAGCAGAAGACTATATTCTATCATTTTATCATTAGAGAACTGCGAAATCTATAGAATAATATAGAGAAAGCTCATTACAAAATAATATCAGGTATTCTATTCTACTGTATTAGCTGAGTTATCTGCTATTGTCACATCTTGATTCTTTTATACTCGCGAATACACACAAAAATATGATGAATGTATGGATGTGTGTAACATTAAAATTGCATTATCGAGCAAAAATTAAAGAAACATTGTTTTTTCAAAGAGACAGTAATTAAGTTTAAAATTCCAACAATTTCTCTGAGCACTAATATAACATTTTGTAAAAAAAAAATTTTCAAGGATAAACAAGAAATCTCCTGATATTTTAAGTTTTCGAGAGTTAGTTTTTCCAAACAATAAAAACACACACACACACACACACACACACACACACGCACACACCCTCTGAGAAAGTTTCAGTATTGTCTAGTGTAGGAATGAAAAAAAATAGGATTTATATTTGGTACCTGGAGCCAGAAAATTGCACAAAGCAGCCCTGTAGCCTGTGCGATGCACATGGAAAACGAACCGCGTGATTGGTCGTCGTGACGACTCAGCAGTGTGTGTGCACGTGCACGTACGACCATTGCCAATGGATTAACGCCGAACGTTGCCGAGCATTGCCGAAGCCATGAATTGCGTTTTCCGGAACGAAATTGACGGAAAGCGGTTCTTGCAGTACGGCTTATAGCTTACAGCGTATTCGTCATTTCGTCGTCCAGCGGTTGGTGTCATTAGGTCGGGAGACACTGTTTGTGATTAATTTAATCATTGATCGGTAATTGAATTTCGACAATTCAATTACGCATAACTTCATATCGTGAAATCTTTGGACTTCGGACTGGCGGAGTAAACTAGACATCGTGGAAACATGAAGGAGATTCTGATCGCGCTCAGCGCGATTATAGCTGGTGAGTCTATGTCCCATGTACCTCCTATTATATTTCTTATTTCCACTCTGCTTTTCTTCCCGATAATTCTCTAATCATCGAAAGTGTTTTGCATCATCCCGGTGTCCTATTATTCTGGCGACAATCCCGCTCCTTCGCGTACTTCTATTTGTTGAATGTTTTTTGTTTGGCAACTCCTGCTTGCACATAACGTAATCTATAAATGTACCTCGGCCTGCTAAACATTATGACGTTGCGGATATTACAGTTTTGTTTACGAGCGATCTTTAGTTTTTGAACGATATTTAGCGTCCAGCTCATCATTCTTGACTTTCGTCAGTCTCCTCCATTTGTCGGATCTCCCTTCTCTCTACAGTTTTTTTTTCATTCTTTTGTTATTGCTCTCTCTTAACGTCTGTCTCTTTCTCTCTGTCCTCGCGTTGCCGGATAATCACGTTTCCATTACTCATTGCGAAGAAACTCTAGGATGAATAGGATGAGTCAGTTGATTTGAGCTTGTAATTTGTTAATTTAGATGGAATGTACAACTGAGAATGGAATTATTTGATTATAATGGCGATAATAACAATGACTTATAACGTTCTTGATAATGCTTATCGACGAATGATGAGTAATTCTCGAGTGTTTTCTTAGCATTGTTTCAAAATTTTATATTATTGAGTCGCTCATTTATTTCCATAAATGTACCAAATATAGCAGACATGGAAACTGTGAACAAGGCAATGAATGCTTCCTGCCTTGAGGATTATTCATTATTTCAAGAAATTGAAAACTAAGCCAACCATTTTATTTTTTTTAGACTTTTTTGTAATATTTAATTTATAAGATTGTACCTGAAAATTGTAAAATAGATACAATTATTTAGATATAATTATAAATAGATGCAATTATAAATAGATGCAATTTACTAATTTTCAGTAACTGCAGCTAGAGTGGTCATATCTGCTGACCCAGAAGATGATCTTTTGGGTAGAGATGAATGTACATGGGGTCCAAGTTACTGGTGCGAAAACCTAAAGTAGGTTTTAATAATTATTTTAATAATTTAAAATATATATTAAATATATATTAAATATAAAAGTTTAATATATATTTTCTGGACATTGAAATAAAGTAATAAAATGATGAAATAGATTTATGAAACGTTTAAAATGCATTCATTATGTATTTATAATATACAGTATAATTATTAAATAAACAATAATGATAATGATAAAATATCAAAATTGCTATATCGAGCTTTCTATATCTTTTATTTTAATTAATTTTTTTATAATATTTTTATAATATTGTAATAATATTGTAATAATGATTGTACTAATATTACCAATATTAATAATAGGACAGCGAAGCAATGTAATAATGTCAAACATTGTATTGGTAAATATTGGGAGCAGATGGAAGTTCCAGAAGATAATGACAGTGTATGTGGAATTTGTAAAGATATGGTAAAACAGGCGCGAGATCAATTGGAAAGTAATCAAACTCAACAAGATTTGAAAGATGTCTTTGAAGGAAGTTGCAAACTGATTCACATTAAACCAATTGTTGACGAATGTATCAAAATTGTAGATCAATTTATTCCTGAACTTGTGGAGACATTGGCATCTCAAATGAATCCATCTGTTGTTTGCTCTGTCGCAGGATTGTGTAACAATGCTCATATAGATAAGTTGCTTACAGAGTATCAAACTTCGATAAAGGTAAGGACAATATTAATTCTATTTTGTTATCTTATTATATTATTTGTTTTATTATATCATCTTAAATGGATTAAAACTTCTAAACTTGATTTCATTACAATTTTAATAGAATGAGTTTTAATAGAATGAGATTATATAGAGATTATATATAGCCCCTTGTGCTTAACCTTTATTCTGAGAGAAACAATTAAGTTTGATTTTTTAAATTATTATTTATATTTTCTGTTTTCCAAATGAATTATCGTAATTTATTTATTGTCTATTATCTTGGGATTAAATTTACTTTGCAAATTTTATTTTTAAAATTTTTGCATTTAAAATTCTTAGTATCCAATATAAACTCGAAAATTAAATCTGAATCTTATAGTAAATTCGATTAGACACACTAATGCGCACTGATGCATAATCATCAAAATATTTCGGAAAATAAGTATTTCCGAAAGAAATGTTTATTAACATTTTTGTATTCTATATGTATGAACATGTATAAAAATATTAATGAGTGCCATGTAATGCAGATGAAGTCCCACATCTAATCTAAATTGTTCAAAAATATTCAAAGGCGATAGATTATATGAAAATATATAGCATTCATTAATATTCTCATATATATTCACATATTCATGATTTTAATTAATTGTCACAATAATAAAATTTATAAATGTTATATATGGAATTTTATATCTGTATGTTTGATAAATAACAGTGGATAAAGAATGTTAATATGTATTAATATGATTGAAAAAATGAGTGTTGACAAAGTACGTATGTTATATCTCTAGAAGGATGAAACAAAATTAGTTGTATTAAAGAATGATGAACTTGAGCCTGATGAGTGCACCAAATGTTACACGATAGCAAAGTATATGGAAAATAAATTGCATCGTACACCCCAGAACACAATGCTTCTACAATTTTTGAATGTTTGCGGTCAACTTAGTTCTTACTCTGATTCCTGTTCGGCCATTGTTATGAAACATTTTGATGTCATTTATAACCATCTGCAGGATAATTTTAATGCGGATAATATATGTCACTTATCAGGACAATGCAGCAGCAAATATCATAAACATGAAAATAGTACAGTAAGTATAATAACACATATATATATTAACATATATAATAACATATATATATTAATAATATCAATTTTGTTTTAATATATATTGTAATAATAGGTTCCACAGGTAGAGATAACACCATTATCAAGTGTAGGCATGGTAGAAGTTGAAGATGATCTCCCGTGTAAGTTGTGTGAGCAACTTGTGAGTCACTTGAAAGATCTTTTAGTTGCAAACACGACGGAAATAGAATTTAAAGAAGTTCTCCTAGGTCTTTGTAAGCAAACTAAATCTTTCGCCGATGAGGTATTTGTATTTTAAATAAATAGTCTTATATTTTTTTGTTTCATATATCTAGTACTAATGGAGATTATTTCTAGTGTAAAGCCATAGTTGAAGAATATTATGTACAAATTTATGAATATCTTACAAAAGGATTGAATAGTAATGTTATTTGTCAAATGTCTGGAATTTGTCCTAGTCCTGACAAAACAGTGCAAGTAAGGATATATTGCATTTTATAAGTAATAAAATATACTGTCTAGATTAAAATATCTGATCGTTTTATGTTAAAATAGGGACCAATTTGGCCTCTGGTTCCAATAGAAGTAGCAAATATAGGAATGAAGGTAATGGAAAAGATACAACCTCGAAAAGGGATGACTGAAGTTACTATTGGCAAAGAATATCCAAAATCGGAAGCTGAAGAAATGCAATTACCTTTGGAAAGATTGATGCCTCTTCCTTTAGTGCAATCTGAAAGTGTCGATGGAATGAAAGCGTGTACATTTTGCGAGTATTTGTTGCATTATATTCAAGACGCTATTACAAATCCTGTAACTGAGGTAACAAGAATATTAAATTTTATGAAATGTATATATGTAAACATAGAATATAATACTTACAAATATATCAAAATTTAAGGAGAAAATGAAAGAAGTTCTTGGAAAAATATGTACAAAGGTACCTTCTTTCATTGAAGGTGAATGTGAACAATTTGTAAATACTTACGGGGATGCAGTTGTGGCCATATTTGCCCAAGAAATTGATCCATCACAGGTAATGTAATTTTTTTGTATTTAAAATGTGAAGATCAATAAAAAGTACAACTTATTGTATTACTTAAGGTTTGTCCTATGCTACATATTTGCCCATCAGAAGCATTATTAGACATGTGGGAAAAAGTTCCTAAAGAATTTACCATTACAGAAGAAAAAGATAAACCAGGTTGTGCATTGTGTTTGCTTGCAATACAACAGATTTATAATGCTATCGAAAATAATAGAACTGAGGTATTAATCCGCTTTATCATGTTTGTCATGTTTATAATGATTATTTTTGATTATACAATTTATTTAATGCAATATAATTATTACAGGCTAACATTAAAGCTGAATTGGATAAATTATGTAATCATTTGCCACGTAATTTGATCGATGAATGCACAGATTTTGTGAAATCATATAGCGATGAACTCATAGAAATGATACTTACAGATTTGTCTCCCCAGGAAATATGCGAATACCTTCGTTTATGTGTGTCAACCAAAGATCTTGGTCCAAAACATAACTATATTAGTGAGCAGGATGGAGAAATACGTAAGTTATTTCTTGAAGTATATATGTAAATAAAAAATAGAGCAATTTGTTACAATTATTTTATGACAAAAATATTTGTAAATCGGAAAACTTTTAATATTTCAGTAACTAATGAGATACCTGAATATCCATTACATATTATAACTCAACCCACAAATTCTTTATCCGATACTGAGTGTGTAATTTGTGAATTTGTAATGAAATATATCGACAAAGAGATTGGTAACAAAGAGGCACGGGATAAAATTGAAAAAGTAGTACATGGTGTATGTAATCATTTACCAAAAACAGTTGCCAAGGAATGCAATGACTTTGTGAATAATTATGCTGACATCGTAATAAGAATTCTTTCAGAAGAAGTCAGTCCTAAAGAGGCCTGTACTGTATTAGGTCTTTGCACCGTGAGCATGATAAAAATTCAAGGTACAGAAATAATTATATGTTACAAATTTTGCCAATATTAAAATGATATTTACATTATATGAAAATGTATACGTAATTTAATTATTATTATAGAATCTATAAGTGAATGTGCCTTATGTCGAGCAATTATATCGCAAATTGATAAGCTGTTAGGTGATTCAAAAGTGGACGCTGAAATTGAAGAAATTGTTAAGAAGGTGTGCAAGTATCTACCAGCAGATAAGCAAAATATGGTAATATCTTATTGCTTTATGAATTTTTTTTTTTTTTTTACAAAAAACCAATATAGCTTGAAATTAAAAAATTTAAATTTATACAGTGCAACAAGATGGTAAACATTTACGGGCCCAGTATAATAAATATGCTGAAAGATAATATTGATAGCGAACAAATGTGCAGCAAAATGGCTTTGTGCTCTTCCAGTGACTATTTTGCAATGTCACTTATAAATTTACGCGTATCACGATCAATTACCGAATCTAAAAAATGTACGTGGGGTGAAGATTTCGTGTGCAAAAACGAAGAAATAGCGAGATTTTGCAACGTAAGTACAAATCTGTGATATTATTATTAAAAATGGATGAATAATAGTTTTTAAATTACTGATTTTTAATTAGGTTACGAAGCAGTGCGAAGACCGCAAAAATAGTGGAGTTCAATAATTTTTTCAATTCCGGGTGATTGCACAAGCTGCAAATTGGAGGCAAACGTAAGAAATGAGATCAAAGAGTGATGCGCTACGCTCCTCAATTGAAAGTGTTAGACTTCTGGAGATATTAGCTATAGCCTATTTCGTGTTATGATATTATATATCGATAATCTTTTTATTAAATCTCTCTAATTGTATTCGAGCATTCGGATAATATTGATCTGTGTAGACATGACGAATGCCATGCGATTTTCGTATTTGAACAAAATAATACGCGTAGTTTGCCGTACTTAAATTATGTTGACGAAATTTCTAATTTTTAATAACGCCGCAAGGATCTATTTGTTTTTTAATTAAAATAAAATGCTGTTTTATACAATCGAAATAATTGTATTAAAAAATATCAATACCGTCTTTCTACGTGTATTTTTTTTCAATATAACTGACCTATAGCAATGATCTGTTATGTTTACTGTGATAATGATAAAATAAAAACATTTGATTCTGTATATTAATTGTATTCTTAAAATTGTATGATTATTATATAATTTTTTTTTTAATAAATATTCTCTCTTGCATGTGGGACATATTAAAATTTCCTGAAAAATTTTCATTTTTCTAATCATAATATTACAATAATCTAGAATGTTTATTTCTGAAAAGATAAAATTTCCAACTACGTAGAAAATTTTTAATCCGAGACAGAAACACTATTCTATCGTTACCGCTTAATTCAAATGAAGTTTGTTTTTTCTTAGAATAGCCTTACGAAACGCACATAAGAAATGAAACATCGCGATGAATGGACAATGAGAAATACGTTCACGTTGTCGATAGATTTATTGTTAGATTACATATATAAGTTATGCAAAATGACGAATATTACCGATTATTGCTGAAGTCATAAATTGTTTTCCGAAACAAAAAATTTTGAAGTTAAAATAATAATCGTTCAGCAATCAGTATCTATTACTTAATTTAGAAAGGTCTAGTGTTCATAACTTATATCGTTTGATCATCACGTGTTCAATCACGCAATAATCCAAGTGTGTGCAATTTGTATTTGGGATATAAATTATCTTCTCCACATCTATTTTTAAATGACGAGATAAAGTATGATGAAAATTTTATTCATTTGACGCGATTTTAACTAGTATTTCCGCTCTTTTCTTTCGACAATTTTCTCATGTTCGTTCGTTGCATTTAAAATGAAACAGATATATCTATGTACAAAATTTGCATAAACAAGAAGTTTTAGTGTTATTTAGTGCAACAATAAAAAATAAAATGAACTTAAAGATTCATTATATATAGAGACTTGTTATATTATTAACTATAGCTCTAAAGTGTGTGCATGTGTGCGCGCATTATTATGTATTATATTATCTACATAATTATATCGTAATAAGATGGTTTTCCATCGCAATTTACTTTCAATCTTCTAGTATACGTTTAAATAACAAAATGACATATATAATAAGCCGGTGAGAATTTTGGCACATACATTTATCGGCATATGCAACGCATGAAATTTTGTTCGGACGAAAGTAATTGCATGAAGAAGAATAAAGATTCAAGTATAAATTATCGCATAAATTATTTTAAATAAGAATCAGTGATCAATATATAATATCAAGTTAGTCATTACAAGACAAAAGTAAGACTGTCATTGATTCTAAAAATTATATTTCAAGGACAAATACATAAATAATAAGTCATATATGTGTGTGTATATATATATATATATATATATATATATATATATGTAATTAAAAAATGAAAGTCATTAAAATATAAATTAAGATAGGATAACAATTCGTAAACTATTTAAAATTGAAAAATAAGCATAATGCAAATATATAATATATTTGTATTATTTTATTCATGGAGAATTTGTTTGTCCTCTCTTGAGATCGTGCAGAAAATTGGACAAAGTTTGCGTGATGCGCACGGGGAAATAAATGCATGGTTGCCGCGATAGCAATATGTGTGCACGCTTGATGTGCAAGTTATTCAATGAATTTATTGTTGGATTATGTATGAATTGAAAAATAGTTTTCGATGTTATAACAATTCGTTATTCAGCAGTCAATGTCATTTAGTCTAGAAGTGCCATACACGACTCATGCTTTTTGATCATCAACCATTCAGTATAATCTAACTACGCACAATTTGTATTTAAAATACAAATTATCTTCAATTATCTACGTTATCTTTGAAATGAGACAAAGCATGAAGGAAGTTTTGATCATGTTCGGAGCGATTCTAGCTGGTGAGTTGACATCTTGTCGCCCTTTTCATATCTGTTTTTTTTCTCTAATAATTTTCATATATATATTCTTTATACTCAAAATAAAATATAATATTTAGTAAATTTTGCTTGCAATTAAACTAAATGTCACTCGCAAATCAAATTAAATTTGCAAAGTTTCAAATATTAGAATATTTATTGCAAAATTAAAGTATAAATATTATAAATATTACATGAGCTTAACTGTCAAATAAAAAAATTTTTCAAAAAGAAGCTTGCATCAGAAAAAGATTATTGCTAAGTGAGAAATAATGATTAATGACATAAGATAACTTATTTTCAATAAATATCAAGTTGTTACATGTAACGTATCTGTAAGTTGTAATTTCCTATTTAACAATATAACTAATATAATATACGTTATGTTATTACAATTATATTATATATATTGTATGAGAAATTACAGCTAACAAGTTATATTATATAACTTGATGTTTTATAGAGTTAGAATATATGCAATATGTATATCTGATGGCTATAGTTAATCTGATTATATAATATATATAAAAAATATCCTTAATATAATATAAATTTATTTTTAAATTTATTTTTTATTATTGTAATGGACTGTATTAAAACTTCCTTCCTTGACAAATTTAAACTATACAGACGCGCAGTTAGCACGCACTATTTGGTTTTTATTTTTTACTTTTTATTATATTTGCTGAAATACTTACTTCAATACTTCAAAAAAATTTGTAATATTTAAAATTATTAAAATAATTTTAAAATAATTTTTTAAAATTATTTCAGTAATCAGTGAAGTACCTGGACAACCATTACAATTTGCTGATATTGAACCTGATGATGTTTGTATAATTTGTAAAATTGTATTGCAAACTGTGGATAAAACTATTAATATAAATGACGACACGCGAGAAGTAATCGCAAAGGTTGCACATAGTGCGTGCAATTATTTTCCACAAATAGTTGCCACGGAATGCAATTATTTTGAGAATAAATATGGTGATTCTATAATAAATCTTCTCTCAAAAGGTGTCAATTCTAAAGAGATATGTACTCGGCTAGGTTTTTGTAAACAGAGCATATTATAAATCTAAGATATAAATTACAAGAAATAAATTACAATTTTTATTATTATTATATTATTTAAAAACATAAATTGTCTGCTTGGAATATAGCAACTTATTTTATTTTAATTGATGTTAAATAGAAATGTTGACATTAAATAAAAAATATATGTTTAAAAAACTGTCAATGTTTTATATGAAAAGGTTTATTTTAAACCAATTTTAAAAAAACGTTTAATATACGCTACAAACGTCTTATGAATATTTTTATATAACATTATAGCTTTAAAAGCATATTAAATTTTTAATATTACATATTTATATTTTAGTTTATTATATGATTTTTAACATTTATGAAATATAATGTTGATTGAGTATTTTATATAATCTAAACAATATACGAATCTGAATTCCGTCTCTCTATTTGTATTTTTTTATATATATATTTAACTTACAGCAATAATAATTGTTATTTTTAATTATAATAATTGCAAAATAAAAAAATAAATATTTGATTCCGAATTTATGAGTTGTATTTCTAAAAATGTGATAGTTATATTTTTTTAATAAAATATTCTCTCTCTCTCTCTCTCTCTCTTTCTCTCTCTTTCTGCGCAGGAGATAGTCTGGAATATTTCCTTTTTTCAGTGACAATAACGATAATCTAGAAGATTATATATATATATTTTTTAAAGATAAAGGCGCAACTATATGACGCCGCATAAAAATTTTCAGTTTATCACAGATACAATTCTATTGATACTGTTTTATTTATACAAACATAAAATTTGAACATTTGAAAAGACTTCCTTTATTTAGAAAATTGGACAAAGTAGCTTTGCGTGATGCACATGGGGAATGAAAACACGTGGTTGCTGCAATGGTTTAGTAATGTATGCGCACACTTAAGCGTGCACGTCGATTTATTGTCGGACTACATGTGAGTTGCGTGAAAAGACGAATACTACCGATTATTGCCGAGGTCATGAATTGTTTTCCGAAACGGTTTTTGAAGTTACAACGATTCGTGGTCCAACAGTCAATTAGTCTGGAAGTGTCGACTTTACGCTATTTGATCATCGCGCGCTCAATTACGTATTATTAATTCAATTGTGCACAATTTGTATCGCGAAATTCAAATTGTCTTTACTAAATCGACTTCGAAATGATGACGAAAAGCATGAAAGAAATTTTGATTGTGCTCAGTGCGATTCTAGCTGGTGAGTTGACATCTCGCCACACTTTTCCTATCCGTTTTATTCCCCATCTAACAATTTATATATATATATATATATATATATATATATATATATATATATACACATTCTTTGTAAAATGAAATATAGTTTAAATTTATCAAAAACAAAAAGGAAATTTTTTAGTGTATTCTAGTATAGCAATAAAAAATATACTTATAAAGATAGATTACGTATATTAAGAATATTTTTGCTATATATTATTTAAATTATCTATTAACTTTTCAGTATATATATATATACATTCTAAGATGTCATGTTATAATTCTGTTTCTTTTCGACTGCGTTTCGAGAGCGCGCTTTTATTGCAGCACTATCAGTGCGTTTTATCCTTGTTTTTACGTCTAACGATAGAATGATGTATTAACGTTGAAAGCATACTTTCAGAACGCAGCCTTTGTCACATCTGTGATAATCTCACGCTGATGCGCACTTCTTTCTAGACTACTTTTTTTTGTTCGACAGTTACGCGCATGTAATATTTGTACCTTTACCTTGTAAATATTATGACATTTAAAATCTTTATTTGCAAGCAATATTTAATTTTATTTGCAAGCCACATTTAAGCCGGCATTTATAGTCGATTCTTATATTTAAAATTAAATACAATCTTAAGATGTCATAAATCATTACAGAGTTGTGTGTATTATCTATGTGTAGTATTTTAAGACGATTAAAACAAGAATTGTCTATAATTATTGACCTTAGTTTTTATTTGTAACCGAAGTTTAGTTTTATCTACAAGCCTTTTAATTTTATTTGGATACAATGTTTAATTTCCAGTACGTATAATGGCTTCAGATTTCATCGATTCTCTTTCATTTCTCTATTATGGATTCCTTTCAATCTTCCTTTCTCGCGAGCTTTTTTCTTTTGTATTATTGCTATCTTTCTGTTTCGCTCCCTGTTTTTACATTCGCGAGATTTGTTTTTATTCTCATGACAAAACTATTGTATGTACTGAAAATACTGTATAAACAGGATAAATCTATTGATTTGAACTTTTAATTTATTTAGATAGAATGTCATGATACGATTATCGTTGATGAAATATTGTAACATTACAATAACGATAATAGCTTATACTTATAATATGCTAATGCCACAATATTGCTTATTATTAAATAATAATATGAGTAAGATATTTCTTTACAAAATAATATTTCAAAACTCTACATTGTTGAGTCAATGATATATTTCTACAAATACTAATTGTAGCAGAAATAAAAACTTATAAATGGTATTTAAAGTTTTCTGAACTCTTAGTACCAGCTCAGAATTTTTCGTTCATGTACAACAAATTACATGAACAATGAAACAGCGGATTGTTAAATGAAAACAAGCCAACATTATTTACATTAAAAATTATTCACTTTCAGCACAGCAGATCAGTAAACACTCAATAATTCTTTATTTGCATAATTGATTTCTTACACTTAACCCAACAAAAACTAAAGGCAAGGCCTAATTATATTAAAGAATCATTAAACGTTCTGAAGAAGTACTAAACTCTGTTTTGTCTGCTGAACGTGTCCTGTTAACATTAAGATTATTATTTTGAAAATAATTTTTTTAATTCTAGATTTCTATTTCTAGAATTCTAGATAATGGTAACTTATAAAACTGAAAATTACATGAATGCAATTCTTTAATTTTCAGTAGCCACAACTGAAATGGTCACAACTGATCCCAAAGTGAGTATGATGGAGGAAGAACTTCGAAAAGAGGTTTTTCTCAAAAAACAGTCAACATCGGAAGTTGAAATGATGGAACTGCCACTTGAATTACTGCCTTATCCTTTGCAATCCGAAAATATTAATAGAACGAAAACGTGTACATTGTGCGAATATTTATTGCTAGTATTTGTTTATTTTGGAGACATTACAAATGTAAATGAGGTAATAAATATTAAATTTTATGATTCTGCGCATATAATATTATATAAGCTTCATAAATATACCAAAATTTAAGGAAGAAGTGAAAGAATTTCTTGGAAGAGTGTGTATAAAAATACCTACTTCCATTAGAGATGATTGTCAAAATGTTGTAAATACTTATGGAGGTGCAATTGTGACCACACTTGCTATGGATATCGATCCATCTCTGGTAATATATTTTTGTATTTAAAACAATGAACCAGTAAAATATAATTTATTTAAGATTTATAATTTAAGGTTTGTTCTATGATACGTATTTGCTCATCGGAATCATTAGTAAATATATGGGAAGAAATTCCTAAGAATTTCATTAGCACAAAAAATAAGCCAAATTGTCCATTCTGTTTGCTTGCAGTATCGCAGATTTATAATGTTATTAAAAGCGATAAAACTAAGGTATTAGTCTACTGTTTATTATATTAACAATATTTATGTTAAATTTGATTATTCAATCTATTCGATATAATAATGTTGATGTTTCAGACTAGCATTGAAGTTGAATTGAATAAATTATGTAATCGTTTGCCACGTACTTTGAACATTGTATGCACAAATTTTGTGCAGACGTATAGCGTAGGACTTGTAGGGTTATTACTTGTAGGCTCCTCTACCGAAGAAGTATGCAATTATCTTCGTTTGTGTGTTCCAAATCTTGATGAAATGTAACTATTGTTGCAAAAGGTAGAGAAATATGTGAATTATTTCTTAGAATATACACAAGATAAAAATGTTTCGATTTAACAATTTATCACAGTTATTTTTCAATAAAAATACTTTGTACGATAAAAGTATTTTACGATAAAAATAAAAGGAATTTCTTTTTCAATACTTAATCAATGAAACACAATTCAGTATAATCAATGAAATACCTGAGTATCATTACATATAAGTCAATCCATGAAAATAAATTCATGAACGAGTTGCATAAGTTCGTGTAATACAAACTGCAAATTGAAAGCGAAATGAAGAAATC
>Ga0157364_1002742_pt1 | contig 16692 bp, 7 predicted proteins | sample AttsexASBM2_FD_111476 | JGI IMG/M metagenome (GOLD analysis project Ga0157364, IMG submission 111476) | Fungus gardens microbial communities from leaf cutter ant in Ribeirão Preto, State of São Paulo, Brazil - Atta sexdens ASBM2 | ecosystem: Host-associated > Fungi > Mycelium > Unclassified ... | reverse complement strand
TCTCTCTCTCTCTCTCTCTCTCTATAACGACATAAGGCTCGTTATTTTGCATCTGAATTTTGCTCTCCCTATCCTTCATTATTTTTTTACCGAGCAATTATGACGCGCGAGATTAAATCGGAAGGATGAGCGATGTACGGGAGGAAGGGTGAGTTAAGAATGGAAACGTTGCGGCCTACAACTTGCGGGACTAAGGAGAGGAGGAGAGAAAAAAATGTTTTCGTCTCGCGAGTATGAGTACGCACGAGAGTAGTTCTCGGAGTGAAAGAACCAAACCGCGCCATATCGCGGTTATTATCGATCTTGGGGCATCGTTACATTTCGCGTTCGGCCGTGTGCTTACGGGACTTGTACAAGTACGATAGCGACGGTTGCAGTGGTGAACGAGGCACGGATATTGCCGCCGCTGATGCCGCCAGCCGCGTTACATCGATTGTCCCCGTAATATCGAGCAATATGAATCTTCGATGTAATAATGTATATCTAATACCTCCGGTACCTCACGCATCATAAATTTCTCGGTTATTAAGTAGACATTTCTCAAGGCAATATACCATTTCTATATATTAATATATATCGCGACCATATATTACATTAATTTTATCGCTGTATTGTTAGTACAGTTGCATTAATGATCTGATGCATTATCTAATGCATTTGTATTAATAAGAATATTTCATGATACACGACTCGTACATCTTTTTCTTACTCCTGTTAAGTTAGCCCCCTCACCAGCGATAAATGAATTCTAACACATACCAAAATTAGATGCTAATTAGATTTTTTAATATTATTTAAGGATATCTAAAAAAAGTCACCGAATTAAGTGCTCGTTCCATTTGGTAGAAATTCGAGCTCGAACATAGATCGCGCCATCAACTTATAAGAGATAAGTTGACAACTTATCTCTTAAAAAGTTAATTAAGTTAATAAGAATAAATATACATGCGATAGCAAATACAATAAACTGTACTACTATTATATTATAATAATAACGGTATATACATAACAACACGTTAAGTACACGTTATAATGATTTTTACGAATTGTCAGAACGTTTTCCTACTCATTTTTGCGCATCAATTGAATTTGCTTGGCTTTGTCGTCTACTGACTGGCGACGTTGATCACCGCGTTTGTGAATTTCTTTCAACGGAACGAGCATCTAATTCGACGACTAAATATCCTTAAATAATATTAAAAAACAAAAATTATAATATTAAAAATTAAATTAATATTAAAAAACAAACATTTTAATATCAAAATTTATCCGAGTACTTAATTTTCTAAAGTAACTTCTCTCTTGTGAGTTGACCGCGTGATCTATGTTTGAGATCGAATTTCTGCCCAACGGAACGAGCACCTTAATATAAGCGTACAATTGTATTACATAATTAACCCTTTTTCATTATAGTATATCTGGTTTTCGTTTTCCAATTCTTTTCCATTACTTATAACCTTTTTTTATTAATAAAGATACATATTTATTTGGTAATTTTCTTTAATGTCTGAAAAAAAAGTTATTTATAATATATTCATTTTTATAAAAGTTTTAAGCAAATTGAATTGAGATGGATATGCCATACCCAAATTGTTATTCCTGCATGTGGTGTTTAAGAGTAAGGTAAATACTTCGATTGGGCACATAACGATGCAGAATTAAGATTATTTATTTTTACAAGAATTCTCGATATGAAGTGATTTAATTCCATAAACGATTAAAACATTATTAACATGCTAATAAAAAATGTTTTAATTAATTATTTTAAAAATATGAAAAACTTGTAAACCATTTGAACTATCCGAACAACCTAAAATACTTGTCCCGAAACTTTTTTGATCCAATATTTAGATAGATGTGTCATGCAAATAAAATGAAGCAATTTTTAAAAATTCTGCTAATACTTTTTATTTTCTTCAGTTTATTATAAATTACAAATTTCACATTTAATAAGAATACAACCGTTTATTTTTAATTATGAAATTGTTTATATGTATACTGTTTTAATTATTATATTAAAACTTCAACTTGTTAATGAAACTATATATATTTAATTATAATATTGGAAAAATAATAAGACAAATCTTTCTTATAATATGGCTGTTTTAAAAGTACAGAAATTTTAAGTATTTTTTAATTGCTTTGTTAAGTATTTTTTTCTTCCAATAATTTCTTTGTTCGTATTTTCTTTTCTTTAACAATTTTTTTGCAGATTGCCTCTTAATTTTTTCTTATTATGCAACTTTTCTTCTTTCTTGTTTTCCTATTTTTTATTCTTTTCTGCTTTGTACAAGTAATAAGTTGTTTCACATCGAAAGTAGCCACACTAGGTTTTTCAATATTCTTTTTTTTATGTCAATTATTTTTTCTAGCCATAATAAAGTCTTTTTAAATAACGAAGAAACATTTTTTTTAAAGTTATTTTCTTTTAGATTTATTAATTAAAATAAATATTTAAAAAATATTTTTAATGATATTATATAAAATAACAATAACCTTTGTTCAGATTTAGATTATTGAGATTTCTTATTAATTTGTTGTTGTCAGATCGGAGAATTATTATCAGCCTATAAAAAGTTAGCCTTTCATTTTTAGAATTAACGTTCTTTAATTATGTTGAATTGTGCTAGGTTTATACTGTATTGTGGCCCGAATATTAATATCGAATAGTAATATAAAAATATGTTAAAAAGTGAAAAAACGATTTTTTTGGTCAGCCTCTTATTTTATTTTTTCCAATTTTTTAAATTGTGGGGATTGTAGGAATTGTGTTAACATTGTGCTAAAGTATTACTTTTAAATAATGATAATAATAGACAAAATGACAAAATTATGACAAAATAATTTTTGACAAATCTGAATGAAACTAATATTTATATTCGAATAAGTTATTCAAATGGTATATAACTGTACATCTCAGTTACACTAATCGAGCACAACTTTCAAACTCCTCGGCATAATGATATTAAGAGCACTTTATTCTTGCTCGCGACTCTTCGCGATTATTTATCTATTCAATGGTTAAGAAACGTATTTGTTTTATTTTTATTATAATATATATACATATAACTCCGTATTTTATTTCATGAAAGAAGAACGAAGAAAATCATGTATATGGATGCTTGTATTGAAAAATATTTATTATTAGCGATTTTTTATTATTAGCAGACTTACTTATTTTATCGATAGATATTGGTTAGTAAGACTGAATTCAAAATTGCCGAAATTCAAAATCAATTGGAAGGAATTGAAAGTTCAAGATTCAAGGAATTGAAAGTTTTCTTTGACACGCAAACAAAAATGAACAAATGGACAAGAATAATGGTAGTTGGAAAAATGGAAGTGAAGATAGAAAAGAAAAAAAGAGAAGTTAAGATTATGTCATAACATAGTATAGTAGTATGGTCGAATAGTTGAGTCAGGTCAGTTTGCTAGCTTACGTAAAAGAGACTAAATATCGTGGCAAAGGAGATAGATGTGGGGAACAGGAAATGTTATATGATATAGAAAGAGAAAACAATGGTGGGGATTAGAGGAGAGAGAAAGAGAGATGGCGTCGAGACAAGGCAGCTAGATGGTGAAGAAGAAGTGGGAGCACCTGTTACAACGTTCAAGCATTTCTCCCTTCCCCGATATATTTTCTCTCTTTCTGTATGTTGTCTCTCAATCTGATGGGTCACCATTTCACACAGCTATATTTGAAGTTTTTATACATCGATCATTGATAAATTTCTTATCGAAAATTGAAATAATTTTTTCTGTACAAAACAACGTAATTGTGAAAATAGTTTCGTAATGAATATATAGTATGTATGGGGTGACGAAAAAGTGCCAGACTAATGAAATATTTTGAAAACAAGAAATTTGGGAAAATAATGTTCCGTACAAAAGATGTAGGGTCTCAATAAATGCATCAAACAGTGATATCCATTTGATCTTGAGCGTAAATAGAATAAAAGTAAGGAATGTGGAATAAGATTATTAATGTGGAAAATACACTTATTTTTTAAATAAAGTACTTGACATAATTTTTTTTTAAGCATTTGACATAATTTTTTCAAATAATAATATGATTCTTTTAATTATTTTGGATATGAAAGTATTATATTAGAGTTATTCCAAAAAATTAATAATTTACGAAATATTTTGTACAAGATAGTTTATTTTAGCACATTTTGATATGAAATATAAATCTCATAAACTATACATTTTTCAATTACTGTACCTTGATATTTTTATATACAGAATAATAAGATGAATTATGCAATTTGCATTTTATTCATTTTTTTTTTAAAGCAACAAGTGTTTTCTTTACATCAAATCATACATGGATTCCTTTTTCTGTGCATAAAAATATTCACTTATAATTATCAAGAAATTAATACTTTACAATATATATTATTATATTTTATGTCAAAATTTGCCAGAAGTATAAAGTATCTCTATAAATTATTCAATTTTTTATTTCTCTACTATAATAATTTTATATACAAAATAAGAATTGTATTATGTAAAAAATTACATAATTTTATTTTAAAAAAATGGTGCCTTCTCATTTTGAGACCTCCATTTAGAAAAAAAAAACGTGACTGAAGTAAGTATGTCCCTCTCGAAACTGTTCCACTTTCACCTGAAATATAATAAAATATTCTGTACATATATTTATAGCATTGAGAATTATTGTTAAAGCAACAACAGATTTTCCATATAATAGGTTTCATGAGTAAAATATAAAATGTGAATAACATTGCACATTATTATTTTTAATTTTAAAAAGAGTGAAAAGTTGGCAATTTTTTTTCACTTGTGAGAAAGTAATCCCCAGGATCCAATGGTCTTAATTATCAAAGAATGAGAGAGGCGAGAGGAGAGGGAGGGATGAGAGCGAGAGAGAGGAGGGATAAAGAGAGTTGAGGGGGAACGAGCGAGCGAGCGCGATCGGAATTATGGGTAATTGATTATAGCAGCGTTATGTTTGTGTAGCCGAGTAAGGGCCATCGCACGAACGTAGTCGTAGTGCCTTATGCCATTTTATGTCAGAGCATTACGTTACTTCACATGTAGGCATTTGTAAGGCTTAACGTAAGCAATACACAAAAAATACATAACATAGGCTCCTTATCACTCTACGTTATATTTTTTTTTTGTTCATTACTTATGTTGTGTCTTGACGGAATGATATAAAACGGCATAAGGTGTTACGATAATATTTGTTCGGTAACCCTAAGAAAAGAAACAAAATAAATATTTGATTTCGTTGATGCAAAAAAGAAAGTACTTTAGGTGGCAAGGATGGCCAGTTTGAAAACAATAATATTGAAGTTGCGCAAAATTAAAACATCATTACGTACAAATTAATTTTGTACGTAATGATGTTTTTTAATTGTACAAAAATATAAATTTTAATTCTAAAAAAATGTTTATATGATTTTCATAATTTTTTATAAATAATACATGTTACAAATGTTTCTGATTATAATGTCGAAATATTAAAAAAAGTAAATGTTAATTAAAAAATAAGCTTATAAGAATAAAAAATTATTGGAAACTATAGGAAAATAAAAGTAAATAATAAATGAAAATTATTATTTTTATATTGATATTTTTGAAAGTGAATTAAATTTGTAAGAAACATAATAAATGTTGTTGATTAAGAAAATTGATTATATTATCAGAATTGAAAACAGATATATAGCAGCTCAAAAGTTACGACAAAGTTTGCTATTTCTCGCGCATATCGTGTCATGCAGAAATAATTCCTGTATAATATACATTTTACTAATTTCAATAATCGAATTCTTTTTTGTTCTTTTGAATTATGTGCTTATTATATTAAGCTTACTATATTAAAATTATAACATTATTATACAATGCTAATTATACGTGCAAAGTTTTATTATTTTTGCTGTTATTTGTTTTTCAAACCAATTAATACTTTCCAATAACACATTTTCTCTCTCTCTCTCTCTCTCTCTCTCTCTTTCACTCAATTGGAGATACAACAAATCTTATTATGAAAAGTGTATGATTGTGCAGATTATAAGTAATTTAAATTGAAAATTTTTGCAAATTTATATTAGACATTATCAAACGGTTGGTTATTATTACGTTTCTTAATATTTATTAAATGTTGCACTACTACGCTAAATTAATAGCTAGAGTTTTTCTAACGAACATTTACGAACATGTGTAACGATCAGTTACACTTATTTTGAAAAAAATGGAACATAAGAAGTTTGCTATCCTATATATTTAGTCTAAAACTTTAATAATTTATAACGATACCATCGCAATATCTCCATCGGCAATCTTCATACATCTCATGAAGATAATACAATAAAATATTATGATTTTAATGTACTGCATCTTATAATCTTCTGTTTCGAAAGCGAGGCGCTATAGAGATCGATGATGAGCGAATAATTCGTAAAGAAAGTCGGATATAATGGCAAATTACAAAATATTACATTTTATGAAACTCATCGGTAACCTTCATCATGATCATTGGTTGTTTAGTAAGTACAGTTACATTAGAAGTAGATTTCACTGATTGTGTGGAATCTATTAGAGATCGGGAATTATAATAAAAGAAGAAAAGTTCTCATTTTTGAAGAGATCTTCACATATATATAATATAGACATTCAAGAAATAACGAATTTCAGCTTTTCTACTAATCTCTCATCTCAATCTTATAAACTCTTAAATATATTTCTATTAACACCAATATAATATTTTATTTTCGTTACTTCTCTATAAAGATCTTTCTATCATGTCTATCTGATCATTCAAAGTATCTTTCAACAATGAAATTGCATTGAAATTTATACTTCTTTATAATATATCTTGTAATTTCTTTCGTCATAAAACAAGAAGAAACATCGTAAGAAAGCTTCATTCACAATGAAGTGAATCGTCCAAATCAAAGTTCTATGTATATAGCATCATACTAAGAGAAAATATTCAAGAATCTTGTGTATGAAGCGTAAGTCTTTCGGATCAGTTTAGCACGATCCATCCCTCTTTCCATAATCGTCATCGTCGTTGCTACCGTCGTCGTTGTCACTGTGGCGATGCAGTTGGTTCGAAGGTGAAGTACACTGAGGATAATGGGAGTAGTACATCGCCATTGTAAACAGACTCGAAGAGGCAAGCAAGCGGTGCGGTAGCGAGCGACTATCTGGGATTTAGTTCGGCGAAAAGGGAAGGGAGAATGTAATGCTCGGTGAAGTTGTGGCGGGACGAGGGTAGAGACGCTGACGAGAGCGAGATGAGGCGAGTTGTGATGGTGATGGCACGGAGGAGGGACGTGTCGCGTTGAACGGTGGAAGGGGGAAGTTGCCGAGACATCGATCGGGTCTCGCGGCCATTGCTTGTGCCACACTCTTCCTCCCCTCTCCTTTACCTTATTCTCTCATTCCATCTCTCTCTCTCTCTCTTTCTCTCTCTCTCTCGCTTCGCTCTTTTGACGGCGCTGCTACTCTACTAGGAGTCAAGATGCCGTATCTCTCGGCGCACTGTGAGACCAGGAGGAAACTCTTCGTGAAACTACTCAGGCCAGCCACTCGCGCGCTTTACGCACTTGTATTAACCCGTCGTGACTATGTATGCGCGCGCGCGTGTCTCATGGATGTATCATGTATACAGGGTGTTTGAAAATTATCAAATATTGAAAAAGAAGAAAATAAAGAATAGATTTAAAGAAGGCGCGTTTATACATAGACTACGCAGGGAAGAAATAAATTTTACATAAAAACATCTATTTATATTAAACTCTCTCAACTCTAAAACTCCAGACAAATCTCTTCAATGATTTTAGAATGCGTCCAATACAAATATCTGTTTTCCACAAAGAATAGTATTACTAAAGTCTGCGACACACGATGCTTTTTCCTGTAACTGTAGGATAGCTTGCATGTATTGTGCTGGCGATCTTACTAGCTATGTTGGAAATTGTGCAGTCTGGTAGCTACGCTGTTGGCTGATCTGTTGAATTTCCGTGATAAGTCAGGCGTTATTTTTGTTGTATTGTTTCGTGCTGGTTCATTATGAGAGCCAATCGGGATGCAATCTTAGGTTATGTGATTGAAGTATTCTCTTCGCAATAATTAAAAACAATGCAATTGTACTTTTACAATGTTTACAAAACCATCGATCTGTTTCGTGTTTACTTATTCGAATACTTTTAAATGCCTTTTGTTAAATAAATTCAAGCTGCTTAGTCAGTACGGAAACTCGCATTGTTTGAAGTCAAACTAGCAACATGGTCAGCAGTACTACCAGTATGGCACCGTTGCCATACAATAGTAAGCATGTAAATCCACCTAACAATACTGCAAGAAAAAGCATCGTGCGCCGCAAGCTTAAGAGAAGTAAAGAATTTCTAGAAAATATTCTTTTAATATGAATATTTGGATGTTCTGAAAATCATTAAAAAGATTGTCTTAATCATTTTCTCTCAATGTTTTTCAATATAACGAAAATTTGTTTTCAAATTAATTGAAGTTGTAGCGAAAAAAGAACATTCCTTATACATATACTATCTCTTTATACATATTATATTTTTGCCTTATATTTAAATATAAGTTTAATATTAAAGAATTATCTAATTGAAAAAATCTGATATAATTACCTTAATTTTTGTACAAAATTGAAATTATTATGATATGTATCTCTCATTTATTTTCATCTTCGTTCCTAATTATGGGAATTCACATTCAAAGAATTATTTTATCAAAATGTTGATAAAAAAATCTCACAATATTGCGCCTTTTATTTTATTTTATGTAATTATTTACTTATCAGAAATATAATTCTGCCGCATTCATCTATAATTAGAGGAGAGGATTTGGGATCCAACAAAAAATACTAATCAAATCTTTAAAAGGTTGAATTCATAGTGAAATTAAATAAGGTGACTCATTCCTACGGATACGCAAGTTGAAAGTAGTAGGGTGGTAGTAGAATCTGTCATTCAATCAAGTTTTGAGTTCATTTGCAGAAATGCAAATGAGCTCAATTTCTGATTGGTCGAGCTCTTAGATCACTAGACCTTTGCCATTATGCGGAATAGGTCATCTTATCTAAATTCACCACGGTTGAATCTATCAATTATTTTAGTTAAAATATCGAGTTAGAGTTCTCAAACTTATTAAAAAAAAGCTGTACAGTATTTAGCATCATTTGAAAGTCTGATCTCAAGAAACTGTTTCGCCACATTTGATAAAAATACAAAAATTTATCTATATCGAATCCAATCATAATTAAAGTATTCTATTCATTCACCAAAATGTAATCTATTATATGTGTCTTGTTGATGCAATCAAAACATTTTTCTTGGTATGATATCAAACAAATAACCCTAAAGTTAATAACTCTAAGTTAAGAAATTCTTGCATTAGCTTGAAACCCATAATCAGTGAGTTAGTCGATTAGCTTAAGAGCTTACTGCTGAGTACTATTGCGTGTATCTACATCGATCCGTGAACTCGTTTACTTGCTTGCGAGAGTAGGCAGGAAAGGAAGACATAGGAAAAACAGTTTGCGTCTCGTCACGTGCGTCGCATGTGTCGATGCGTGCAAAAGAGAAATGCAGCTTCAAGGCCGACAAATTGCATTTGCAGAATTTAATAAATCTATAATGGTTTGCATTAGGCCGTTGCTATAATTCGCTTACATTATGATTTTTCGTCAGATAGTAATCTTTTGATAGGTATAATCTCAATTCTTTAGAATTATTACTCTTATCGAGTATTATTCTTAACGTATTATTCTTTAAATGTGCCATCCATCTCACAGATTACCATTTTTTTATAGAAAAAATGAAGCGATTCTCAAATAATTTTAATAGCTTTGACGCCGTTAATATAATTAATACATAATATATAATTTTAAATATACTTAATAGGATATTTTTGTTCATTTTTAAGATTGTGTATTGGAAGTCGTAGCTTATGAACGATTAAGATATATCTTAACTTCTTCTTTCTTTTACATGATACACCGGAAGTCATATGAACACGAAGAAGAAAGTAATCCCAAAACACACTTCTTTAGACAATCCGGAATGTTGAAGAGAAACCGCTTGTCGTTTATGAGAGAAAAGGAGAGATGAGGCGAGAGTAAAGCAGGAACAACGAGAAGGAGGAGGAGAAAGGAGCGTTAGAGAGAAGTAGCGAAGTTTCGCTTTAGGAGCGGAGAACTTAACTCAGTTAACTTTGCTGCCGAACCAAACTTTCCGCCAACTTTAAGTAGTCGCCTCTCCTTCCTCCTCTACCATTCTTCTCCTAGCTTCGTTCAGAGACGGAAGGTATGGTGAACGGAGAGCAACAACCCTTCCACAATCCCTCCCTTTCATGAGAACGAGAATGGCCAAACTACCGCTACTGATACTCATCGTCATAATTGGACTTTCTTATTCCCTGCTTGTTATTCTTTCTCTTTCTTTTTCGTATCAAAATTTTCTTGACATATGAAAAATCGTATTCGAAACAATTATGATATGATGCTATTATTATATTGGATGCTCTTGATATATACTTTATGACGAATTTAGAATTGACGATTTGGAACTGACATTTTTCTTTTCGTGTTATTAAGTTTCGTGTTATTTTGTTTTATTTTTAGTTTTGTATTTTATATTTTTATTCTATATATATATTTATTCTTTATTTATAGAGAAGTAAGAAAAGATTTCTCCCTCTTTCTTCCTTCTTTGTCTCTCTCTTCTTCTTTCCCTCCTCTCTCTTTTTTTCTTTCCCCCTTCATTCTATTTCTTAAAGCAGTTTTTTTCCAAACTTTAATTCCAGCAAATTAATTGAAAATATTGAATTCGTGATATATTGTAGTTCCTGCCTCCCGATAAAAAATCTTAGTAGTAAAACACTTCTGATTAGTTTCTGAGGAAAAAGTATTTCAAAGTCCCTTATGAGATTCATTCGTATGATTTGTCTACTTGAAAGCGAAGTCATTTAAATATACAAATCACTAACAAAAACCCAATTACTTCTCTCTCTCTTTTTTTCTCTCTTTCTCTCTTTCTATGAGAACGGCAAATTTTGAAATAAACTTTATAGTGGCTAGTGATTGTAGAGGATGGGGAGAATTCGACAGGACGGAGCTTTCCCTCCTTTCCCTACGAGTTCTTTGCCAAGTAAAGTTGCTCTTAGGTTAGACAATAATTGGATAACTTCGCTCTCATAGTGCCTCATGCCGTTCGTAACTCCACTCGTTCTCCTCTATTCCCACCTCCACTTCTGTGCGTCTCATCTCTTCCTAAACACTAATCTGTCCCTCTTTATCCTAAATTGAAAGGAATAAAAATGAAGAAAATAAGAGCAGTTCCTGATTCTGACCTTGATGTATGTTGTCATGAATGACTCAAGAGATTTTAGTTGTCGCTCGTCTATTAAAAAGTTATAATTGTAAAATATTGTGAAAATTACCACCATAATCTATATAGGGAATTATAATGAAAAAAGTAGTTAATATATGTGTAAAACGAGAATTTTAATATTTAAATGATCTAATGAATAGAACATCGAAAAAACTATTAATCTGTTCATTGTAATTAACTTTTTTTTAAGTAGAAATTCTGCAAGATAATTACAAAATTATAATCTCGTATGATATATAGCAAAGAATATGTGATCATATATCTCCACAATCTATTCTGCGTATGAGTACTATTTAGAATCAACAAAATTTATGATTTACTGTTAAATGTATAATTTTCATTCTACAAACTATCATATGCGCGTCATTTATCAGTATAAATAATAAAATCAATTGCGACATATTTTCGAATAATTGGCAAAAGAGTTTTAATGGATTGGTTTGATATAGATAAAATAAACATTTTCTAAATACCGCGTTTAATTCCATCGAAAAGTCATTGTCCTCTAATTGTTCGTCCAGTATTGTACTTTTTTTCATCTACTTTAGCTTCATCTAGTATCTTATCCGCATCAATTTGTTTTTGGATTCAAAACTTATTGAAGTATTGTAACAAAAAATAATTTAGCACATTACTTAATAGCAAACATAAATAAATAATAAACAGTATTTTACTTACTTCTTGATAAAAATATGCCCAATTGATAACAATATGATCCAATTCCTTTAAAAATCTATGTAGTAGTGGCCGCATCATTAAAAAATAATTGATAAATCGACAAATTATAGGACTTCAATGTTCGAATCATATTCCATGGAATGCACTAATTTTTAAATTATATATTACTCTTTGTCGTTTTCGATCTTTAACTATTTATACAAAAATATATGATGAAATATATGATTCTCAGTAACATTCCTTAATGTTAATATTTCGACACCTTAGATATAATATATTACTTCATTCCGTACAATTTTTTTCTAACATAAAAAAACTCTATAAGTTATCGAAATTATAATTTTAAATTATTATTAATAAATTCATGCAAATGCGTATTGAAAATTCGTCAGTCTCTAGAACTATGACAGTTATCTGACTGACTGTGATTGACATGTACTGATTAAAATTGTCTAAAGTGTGTACTATCACAATATTATTAAACAGGATATACATTTAAAAGGAAAGTATGTACTTTATTCTTGTTTATTTTGATTTCTTCGATCATATTTGGTCTTCTTGATCTTGCACATATATACTATCGATATACTTTCATATAGATCCTTAGAGGATCTTTATGATCTATATTCATCACGTGCTGTAGATTGTTATTCTATTAATCGTAAAATGGGATATTCATTTGAACAATTGTATAATAATAATCTTTTTACAGAGAAGCATACACAAAAATTCACGAAATTTGAGACAGATTTGCTTATTTAAAGGTAATTTTTAAAATTTTAATTAACAAATTAATTAAATGATATATTATGAAATATTTGTAACATATTTGTCAAAATTAATATTTGGGCGACAACGATATAATTGTATTTTAATTTACTTTAAGTAAATTAAGTTAGTGTTATAAAGAAAAATGTTAGATTTAAATTTCAATTTATGTAAAAAGAATGAAAAAGCTATAAATGATACATAATAAAATATTCTCTGCTTTAAAAACACAAATTCTTTTTTCTAAAAATACAAATATTATATAAGAAAATAATTTGTGTTTTTAAACCAGAGAATTTGTTTCATCGGAGTAGTGTCCAAAAATTATGTTTTATTGATAAATATTTTTTTATTAATAACTTTTTAATGTGGATAATAAGTGACGACTAAAATTTGCTGAAGGTTACTCATATGATTTTAACAACGTATGTCAAGGTCAAAGGGATTGCTCTCCTCTTTTTTCCAAATATACCAAATTTATAAATTTTAATATAAGTCTTATAAATTTTTTTGTAATTTAACACATTTTAATCTTCTCTATATCGATATAATAAAAAAAATATTTATTTATATATACATGTATATGATATACTTATATATAATAGATTTTTATTTGTATAATAATAATTTTTTATCGTTATATATCTGAAGATGGCATCTAAATAAAAGAAAAAAAATTAAAAGAGTAAAAAAATATATGTAAAAGAAAACGTATTATATATATAAAGAATGTATTAAACATCTCATAAGATTTATGTATTCTAATTTTATTAACGTAACCGGTCCTTACAGTACAATTAATTTACTTATCAATTTGTATGTAAATATGTTCTTCTCTTCCTGAAGTATAATTCTTTGATATGGTTTCGTCGCTGTTAAGCGGGATGTATAACGCGTGATATAAGCTACCAGCTGTCGAACAAGGACTTAATCTCGCCCACTCAATTCTGCCTCGCTCCTCTTGTTTTCGATGATACGAGCTTACATTGTCGCTGAGTTGGCACAACATGTGCCCAAGTCAAAGTGCTTGACTCGACAGAGTACATAGCATTAGTGTCGCGTCCTCGTTTTCGCTGAGGCCAGCAACAATCTCGTTTTTCGTAGTTTTTCTTATGCAGATTATATTTCCGATTTTGTATGTCACTTTATGTGACACACGTATATAGATACATGTAAGATAGTCTAAAAGTTAGTATCCTGCTTAGAATATAAATAAAAAAAATAAGAAAAATAAAAGAAAACCATTTTATATTAATTAAAATAGAAATAAGAATGATAGATAATAGATGGATAATAGAAAAATTATAAAATAAAGAGAAAAAAAGAGATAAAAAACGAAATAGAAATAAACTTCAATAAAAAAGATTAAAAATTTTTTAAATGCAAGTTTAAAAGATTATACTTTAAGACTATATAACAAAAAGAAAAAAAATACATTTCTTAGTTATTTTATTATTTTTCTTGTTTTCTATACTCTCATATAGTTTTTTAAATTTAATGGAATTATCTTTGCTTTCACTTATTTTTATTTTTTATTTTTTTAATGTAAATTGTGTGTGTAATGATATAAAAATATATTTGCTTCAAAATAAAAATTTTTTAATATTTTATGTATTAACAAATTTTACTATGTATTGCTATATGCATTTGCAACACTGTCACATCAATATTATTTCGTTCATTCAACATGTGACATTCGATACAATTACTTATTTAATAATGGCATCACGTTTGATGCTCCTCCACGAGGTAAGCTAATTTATTCAACGGTTGCATGTGCTACACCGAGAATTATATGCAAATGTTTCAAGAAATTATTTCAGCTTTCTTTACTTGTACAGATTCTGTAATAACTTAAAATTAATCTATTACATATAAAATTATATATAATTATTGTCTATAATGAGAATAGCAAATCGATCGAATATTGTTATCATACATCATTATGTTAATAGAAATATAAATAAATTTACATATTAATTAATTAATAATTGATTATAGTTTGCGGTCCTTTAGTTCATGATTAACAGTATTTACAAATATTATAGATATAAGTAAACTGTAGTAATAGTAGTAATATGGAGGAGTTGAGAGTATCAATTCCTATATGTCTAAACCTAATCAAAGAATCTAGATCTAAAGAATTCCTCTGTAACTCCTGCTCTAAATATTATTTAAACAAACAATAAAATTATACTAGCCACAACTAAAACTTTTAGATTGCTACATGAATATTAGTGATGGGGGGGGGGGAGTGGAGTGAATGACCTAGGAAATAGTGAGCTGCAGCGCGGCGGGAAAAGAAATTTCTTTTGCTGCCAGCTCATTATTTTTGGGAAGTTCTCGATTTACCGCATTACGATTGGACACGGCTACTCACTGGACCGATGTCTAAGAATTTTCCACTGTTAAAGCACTGAGTGGGTATTCAATTGATATTCACTCGCTATTTTTCACGCTATTTTCTCCAGTCTTTCCCACTCGCCATCACTCGCAATATTGATGTAGCAACGTCTGCAATTAGAAACTCTGGTCACAACATTGTTCTTCGAGACAGCCATATTAGATACGTGACATCACGAGTTAATTTCTTAATCCTTTCTTATTCTTTTTAAAGTTCTTTTAATGTTGCATCAATTTGTGCTACGCGCTTTTATATATCTAATTATACTATTAATTTAAAATTTGGAAATTTTTTAAATTAAACTTTAAATTACACAAGTTTCAATCTTAATATCTTTCTGCTTGCAGACTTCTAGCTAGCTACTTCCAAGTCAAACATATTGCATCTATATTCATACATAATCTTTGGTCGGTATTCATAGTTGATTCTTATATGCTGTCTTAAGTAATGTCTTAAGATGCTAATGCGGCTCTAGACCTCTAATTGATTCGTGATACCTCAGACTGAACTTAAGATGGTCTTGAATATAAGAACTGACTATGAATACCGGCTTTTATCTTTGTCTTTACTTTCCTCTGTGTGGCTTTCCAACTCATTTAGAGGGTTATACTGGAGTAACACTGCCCCTTGAGAAAAGAACAAGTTAGTGCTTTAATTCGTAGATGGAGCGATGTTCTCCTTTAAAATGCGAAAATACCGCATATGCGGAGCACAGGTAGAATCGAACCCGGATCTATGGAGTCGACCATCCAGAGCATGGAACTACACATCTTAATATTGTGTTATAATTTTGATTTTAAATATTAATTTATTATAAATAATATTAATTTATTATAAATAATATGTAGCACATAATTGATTGTTTAGTATAATAAGTAAAATAATTTAGTAACATCAGAAATATATATTTTATTTTTAAAATAATAATGCAAAAATTACATAAAATTAAGAGAAAAGTAACTGAAAAATAACGACTTGTTATCTTTGAAGTAATTATAACGTGTTATTTTTTAGACTCGATAACTTATAACGATAACTAATTATTTTTTAAGAAAAAAAAAAAACAATAGTAAATAATTACTTTTACAAAGTAGTAATTTTTTCAATCTTGCAAATTAAATATATAAAAATATAAGTTAAAATAATAAAATATTTTCTACCTGATGTTTTGCAAAAATATAATGCATATATTAATTGTTAATTTGAAAAAAAATTGAAAGAAAAGTAATTATACAATTGTACAAATACATAACTTTTATTACATTGCGCATTGTATTATATGTAAAGTATGTTTGTTAGATCATTTTTTTCCTCAGAGAGATTGATGTTCAGATTAGAGATGTCTAAAAAAATTATACATACAAAATAGCAGAGATTATTGAATATGTTAGAGTGATACATAATTCATGATATGCCACAGTATATATAATAAATCTAGCGTATCATTTC
>Ga0157364_1002741_pt1 | contig 16692 bp, 9 predicted proteins | sample AttsexASBM2_FD_111476 | JGI IMG/M metagenome (GOLD analysis project Ga0157364, IMG submission 111476) | Fungus gardens microbial communities from leaf cutter ant in Ribeirão Preto, State of São Paulo, Brazil - Atta sexdens ASBM2 | ecosystem: Host-associated > Fungi > Mycelium > Unclassified ... | reverse complement strand
GAATGAAAAACAGGAAAGAGTTGTATCTTAAAATGAGGTGAAAGTTACATTGGTGAATATTTAGTAAATTTTATTGGTATGTGTGTCAATATTTAGACAATTTCATTGGTCAATATTTAATAATTTCATTTTTAATGTTCATTAATGCTCGCTTTTAAATTTTCATCTCATTGCAAGATACACAATCTCCTCATCTTTTATATACTCACAATCACTGGCTTCTCTCGATCGAAACTGACGATCCTTCGATGTATTCCGAAATTACACTCGCGGATATAATAATATATTCATATATTCTCCCATTATCGATCGCTAAATTAAATTACTAACGATATATGACTGATTTATCACCTGATATAATGAGACGGCGCTTCCGGACTCGTTCCCGATTTTCTGTTGTTTTCGATCTAATATTTTCGCGCGACACAAAATTCCGAGAAGTGACAACACCACCGATTCCGGGAAGACGCGCGACGCGAGCAAATGGCGGACACGAAGGTCGGCCGTTATCCGAATATTCTAGACGAGCACAGGATCATCCGTCTCCGTTGATCTCCGATGGAGATTTCTCTCCTTCGATGCTTTTCGATGTTCCGGGATGCTGAATAACACTCGCGACGCGGATGAACGAAATATGGGAAACGGATGGATTTTTTCGACGAATCCTGTCCGCGTCGCAACACGTACTGACCGGCAGTTAAGTAAAATTCAGTTATGTGACCGCGGCTAACTTCACACGTTCCGTAAAAATTCCAGACGGATCACCGATTTCGAGTCCCGAGTGTTAATCACGATCGCACTGGTCAATTAACACGATTGCTCGTCACTAGATTCAGTATCGCCGACGCTCGCTGTACGCAGAATTTATTGCAGCTTATCCGGTAAAAAGGCATGAAAAACCGCAGCGATTGTGATCCGCCATGTCCCGAAGAACGCACAACACATAATGCCGTTACTAGGCGGTAAAAAAAATTTGGTAACACGACTCGCGGCTAACTTCACGCGCTTTGGAAAATTTTCCACCGATTTCGAGGCTCGAGAGAGCGTTTACATTAATCGCGATCGTATGAGCTAGTTAACAGTCGTTTAACACATCGATTAACACACATCGATTAACACATTGTGACAATCATCCATTTTGAATTCAATATTCTAGATACTTGTTTATACACAGGGTTTATCCAAGACGAGTAAAAAGACACGAAGATACGCGACGATTGCGATCCGACATGCTTCACTGAGAAGCGTGTGACACGTAATGCCGTACTAGGCGGTTAAAAAAGTTTGGTAACGTGACCTGCGGCTAACTTCGCGCGCGCTCCGAAAAATTTTCCGATGAGACGGCCGTCAACGTCGAGGCTCGAGAAACATTAATCTGATTAATCGCGATCATGCAAGCCAGTTAATACATCGTGACAATCACCCGTGTCTAATTCAGTATCCCCTCGTTTGTATGTATGTAGGATTTAATGGGATTGGAGTAAAAAGACGCGAAGATACGCGACGATTGTGATCCGACATGCACCGAGAAGCGCGCGACACGTACTGCCGCAGGTGATTAGGGAAATTTGATCACGTGACCGCGGCTAACTTCGTGTAAGATTTTCTAACCGATCGAGCGGAAAGTGACGGGCGCCGATCGCAAGACATGTTAATCGCAATTACATGGGCCGAATAATAGATGATTTTTATATCGCTCGGCTCGATATTCCTGATACTCGTTTCTACGCTGAATTTACCTTCACTTGGGGATGGGTAAAAAGACGAGAGGCTCGCAAAACGCCGGCGATTGTAATTCGACATGCATTCGGGAGGCGCGCGTACCGGTCTACCGACCGGTGATTAGCAAAATTCGACACGTCATCGCGGCTAATTTCATGCGTCGCGATGTTTTGCTAAAATGCCGAAAGAATATTAACACTGCCGACGGGGACGCGTAAAACTGCCCTTTACCTGGGCACAACGCGTTGTATTTTCCATTTTAAAGCGCATTCATCAGAGAGCAAAGACACTTAGACAAAAAGCACTTAACTATTATTGGCATATTTTTAACATGTCCTTTATCCTGACTTTCCTGAAAGCTTATGAATAGCTTGCAAAGTGAAAATTATAAATTATATAATTTTTATAAATTTTTTATCTTACACATATTAATCGTCGACTAGCAGGTCTTTTTAGAAAAAGGCAAAAGTAGACTATTCGTCGTTTCGCAAAAAGACTACGATATTAATATTTTTTTAATTCTTCGCCAGCAACTGTGATCTTTAAGGACACGATCAATTTGATTGTGAACATTTTGATTGTGAATTTTAGTAGATAAATTTCTTGATAGATAAATTTAAATCTGTAAAATAAGTAAAATATAATCTTAATTACGCTACGATAATAAAAGTTCCTTGTTAAAGCTTTGACACATATATCAGAATTTTTTTAGATTTTTATATAATTTGGAATAATAAAAAATTTACTCTAAATAGAAATTTTCGAAAAATATAGTAAATTTTTAATTATTAGAAATTATATAAAAATCTAAAAGAATTCTGATATATGTCAAAGCTTTAACAAGGAATATTTACTATCGAATTTTTTGAAGACTTCTGCTGACGGAAGGAAATAAAATTCATGTTATCGACGGGGTTAAAATGCCTCAAATAAAATTAAATTAAAAGATCGAATCGGGCAAGCTTATAATATTCAATCAAATATCGAGCTTATAATATTCAATTAAAATATCAAAATATAAATCAATAAAAATGAGATTATCCCATTAAGATCAAATCCGCTAAACATAAACTAATAATAACATTATATCAATGTTATAATTCCCTACTCAATAATATGACTGTTATGGACAACATGTGTTATATTATATGTATAATGTTGAGTGGGAAATTATAATATTATTTATAACAATATTGTTAGTTTGTTTGTGTTTAGTGGGAATTATTTTCTTCTCTAATCGCGATAGCAATAATGAATGTATTTTTAGGACAAGAAATAATGGCGTTGATCGAAATGTTACGTTTCGTTATAAGGCCATCTCGTAATGAAAGAGTACCGTGTCGTTGTAATTTTAAACATATATATATATACTTGAAGGACGAATGTATAATTCATGCCCGTATTGTCTCTCACTGAGTAATCATTAAAACAAAAGAAGGATATATTAAAGGCATTGTTACAAAGAGAAAGTTCTAATTTTACAATTGCGATATTAACGATTATGAGAAGCCATGTTTGCTCATGAGAAGCAAACAATATGAGCTAATTGTAACTCGACGCGAATATATTATATGCTCATATGTGTACATAAGGTATACACGTTTGTTTTATAGCAGCCATTCGTACTTTCTAAATGTGAAAGAAAAGTTTCTCTCAAAAGCTTTCTCGCGTGAGAGAACAAAATATCTTTTATTTTAATAATTTCAATATTTTCGTTGAGAAAGAGTCGACTATAAATATTTTTAGTAACCTATATAATCTAAATTTTTTATGATAATATAGATAGATTATATAAAAAATTTATTAAAAAGTTATATAGTTTTATCGTATTTTGATATCATAAGCATAATATAGATCTATTATGATAATCTATTACGGTAATTACGACATATTAAAAATTTATATAGTTTTATTATTCTAACGTTATAAGCGTTTCATTGTTGATATAATGGAAACTACGTAAATTTTTCTCTTTGATTATATATCAAATTCATGGAAACAGATGTAGGTCTAATGGACATAGACAGTGTGTTATAAATCGGTTCGCTTTTTCCAAGAAGATCGAAACTGTGTAAAGTAGTTTAAGAACGATTAGGGAGTTGAAATATTACCAGAGTCTCTTACCACACGTATTCACCGAGATAACACCGATGATATACGTAGATATTTTGCGTACATTTAAATAAAAACAAGGAAATAAGATACCTATCTAAATGTCTGGTTGAACGTATATCATCATGTTTATTCAAAACATTTTTAACCACTGTTTACTCAAGAAAATGATGTGTATTTCTACTTTTCGGAATTGACATTGTTTCACAATATAGCTCTCCCATAACTATAAGCTTTTTGAGCAAAAGCCAACGAGATATCTTTTTATATAATAATTTCAATTCTTTTGTACCGAGACTTTTACGATGTTCCGGAAAATCACAATTTGTAAGAGTAATACGTCCATGACGGAAAGCTTCATCACCATTCAATGCTTCTAAAAGATCAGAGAGATTCTAGATCAGCTCATTTGCGCGACTAGCTCTTCAGTTAATGATTTGCAAACTACTTTAACCGCTACTCACGATCAAATAATTACCTTCGACAAATGACTCACTATTAATGTATATCAAACGTTATAATCTCTTTTCGAGTCACTATGTAATTGCTATTACATTCCGCGACTTAATTCTAAGAAAGGGAAATATAGGAGTGGAAAAACTTCCGTAAAAAGTGGCACAGTTGATAAACATGACTATCGAATTTATTATAGCGGTAAATAGAAGCTTATGCTTAATCTGCAAAAGTATGACAAAAAAGATACACGCTGAAGATTTATATATTACTGTTATTCAAGTGAAAGGTCTGGAATTCGATGTTATTGACTTGTGCCACTTTTCAAGCGGCGATGCGTATATTAATTAACGCGCCTCGCTCTTCTTCATATGGTAAACGAGATTTTAACCAGACATGACGCTTAGCGTTGATTCCAGTCGATTGGCAACTGATCTTGATCATCGCCGGGCTGGTTGTCTGCGTGATCCTAATTGGCATAATAGTCATACTCATTCTACAATGTCGCGATCGTATTAAGCAGCCACGACCGCGTACGGCGCAGAATCAAGAGACTGATTTGCGTAAGTAATTGTGACATTAATATATATAGATAATATATATAGATACATACAAAACATTGTATCGACAGAATGTTACAAGAAAAATTGGGTTGTTAACCTCTTTAGATCTGATTTTAACGAAACCAAGTTAAAAAATCTTTTGTATTCAAATGTATTTTAATAAGTAGTAAACAATTGATTTTTTCAAAAAATTTTGACTGTGTTGATAGAATTAAATAATTTCAACGGATAATGTCTTCAAATTGATGATTATATTACAATTTACTCTGATTCTGAAGGGGTTAAAGTAACGAATGTTATATCAATTTAATTACTAAATTTTTCAAGATATTTGTTCAACCTCGTTACCTCTTTCCCTGATTCATGTAGAGGAAACGGATTCTAATGCCGATCGATACAGAGAAAGCGATAGGAGCAGCAACCTCTCGGATGTCAAAGCGGACATCAGAGCGGGATCCAGTGTTAGCAACGCGGAAAGTGTCACAGCCCTTGACAGTGAAGGCGAAGGAAGTACCAGAGGAGTAAACGCTTTGGCGCTTGCTGGACCAGTGCCGAATCCATTATCCGGTTATCGTTATAGCGCTGATTATACTGAACCTTCCTTCCCGCCGAAGAACAACGTAAGTCGATTTAATATACTTGCTCTCTAGATACTTTAACGAACGATTGTGAGACCTCCTAAATAAACTTGAAGAAAAAGATCCAACTATTTAAGAACAGATTTTGAAAAGAAATTTTTAGAAAAATATTTATAGAGATATTTCTCTCTTACACACAGAAGTAACAGTTTTGTTAAAGTATTAAAAAATTTAGTTAGATAAAGATCTGAAAATAATTTCTTTGAATCATTAAAATAATTATGTAAGACTTAAATGTTTAAATGTAAATTCTACATAATTATTTTGATGGTCCAATAAAATTATTCTCAGATCTGTATCTTGCTAAATTTTTGGTTACTTCAGTAAAAAACCGTTCTTTCTGTGCAGCATAGAGATTTCCAAGGGACGTCCTAAGAATATTCCCGAAATGTCTCTCAAATAAAGTGTGCTGCATGAATCCTTATTTATGTCTTATTTATTCAATATTAAAAAGTGAGACATGGCATCTGTTTCTGTAGGATGGCAGTAACAACAACGGTTACGTGCCATACGTTGACTACACTCGCGATTATATGCCACCAACGACACAGAGCATGGGCGCTTCGCGAGAGTCCTTGAGCAGGATATCCACGAGTGGTATCTTATCATCGAAAAAAATCGGACTTAGCTCGGCCAACCTGGGTAGCTCGACTCCACAAACAACGCCGATCGATCCGCGATTTTCCGCGACATATGGCAATCCCTATCTCAGGTAAAACAGATCTCTCTGTCGCTTGTTCACACTGAAAAAGAGTTTATTAAATTTTAATAAGTATTTGTTTTATACTACTAACTAAATATTTACTAAATTTATTTACCAAATGTATATTTCTTTGATACAAGAACTATTAATTTTATTTAAATACTGCTTTTTGTTAAATAAATATTTATATACTGTAAGTAAATATTTCATTAGTACTATATTTAAACAAATATTTATATTAAAATTTTGTAAATTTTTTTCAGTACAAATACAAGCCAGAAAGAAAACAAAAATTTATTACTTTATTAATCGATATTAAAAACTCTTCCTCTAAAAAGTTTTTTAAAAAATTATTGTTTCTTAGATGTGAGACAATATATAATACAAGAAGAGCGATAGTCTCAGTGTATCTTTACTGTAATATAATTCCTTTCATGTAAGCCAAGGAAATAACCTTCATTCACGCTCGATCAAAGTTCCAAAATTTCTGAGAGTGTCAACATAGCCTCGGAACTCGCGCGGATGCCTCGGACTAATTATAATTGGCTCGTGTCATTGATCGGCTGCGGATACCTTAGGTGGCATCACGTTCCGTTTACGTATACGTCGCGCGACGCTTGTCATCCTCGTATGCGGGAATCTCATGTCGTACGTGCCAGGAATGCGTTCGTCGCGAACGGCTAAATTAGATATGAGAGCGAGGCACGGCTATGCCTCGCACGAGCTTCGGGAAATGCTTGCTCTACCTTAAAAAACAGAAATACGATGATTAAAAAATCAACCAAGATGCGATGCAGAATTCCTCAGAAAAAAAAGAACATAAATTATATTCAAGCTTTCGCGTAAATTTCGTTTGTGACTGCATATTGCATTCTGTTTTTCTCGGGGAACTTTTAAAATTCTTGTTTTGCATCGCGTTCAGCGGTCCTTTTTTTAAAATTTTATACTCTTCCCACAGAAGATGACCTCGAAGAAAGATCAAAGTGTCTCACTATTGTGTCTATATACCAAGTCCACGCTTCGCCACCCGCATCTAGCTCATACGTGCCTTTCCTTACTACTGTTTACCTTCCTCCGCCAAAGATGCAAACAGCAACAACCTCACGTGTTTTGTTTCAGACCCAAAATCCAAGACTCCTTCCGAATCGGACTGGAGTACAAGCCGAAACGAGACGAGACGACTTCCTCGGTTCGACAAATATAAATGAATTCGTTACGGTTTCAATTCGCGGTTATAACGCTGTAGAATAAAAGCCGACAAAGAACTGTCAACACGTGGAAGTTTCCTAAAATCATCCCTTTTCGAAACAGGGAGAAGTATTTCAAAGAATCGCTTTGCAATGATAAACATGACTGACGGAACTTTGAGATATACTTCCTTGAAGTTTAATTTTAGTTATTTTTGCAATTATCTTTACACCTGTTTAAGATTTAGGGAAGAGGCACTTCTCCTGCCCCTCCTACGTCCATAATTATAAGTTTTATTTGTAGCGAGATGAAATAAATATTATTGAACGAAACAGTTAGAATTTAAGATACCTTCTTGCAAACAAACTTTGCTTATTACTTAATTTTGTAAAGTGTCAAATGTCAATTATTAATCATTAATTAAGTGATACGATGAATATACATATATTCTCTAAATTTTTTAAAGAAATCTCACTTTAAAGAATAAAAATTGAGTCAAAAAAGAGAGACTGAATTTTCAATTTTTAAGAGTGAGAATTTACTCTACAAAATGAGATTCATTTTAAAAGTTTCAGAGTGTAAGCGAGAATACATTTGACGATGCATTGGGTGCTTATATAGCGAAAACGTTGATGTACTCGTGACGCCTGGCAAGAAACGAAACCGCGACGAATTTGCTGGGAGTCAGATTCAGTTACTGTTTGCATACTTGTTTCTCGCTCTCTTCTCTTTTCACGATTTAAATTCCAACGCCGGGAAAAAGCCCGATTTCCCGTCACTAACGCTATATTTCTTTCTTGCAAACGAATACAGAATGTCAGCGGCTGAACAGCTCCGACACGCGCCGCACACTGCCGTGCCGGGAGTCACGCCGGCACCACCGCCGTACACGCAGGCAATGAGAATGAATAGCTTGAATACCTTGAACGGCGCTGGCCCTCAGGTTGGTACAATAGTGAAATGTATGTCAAATTCCTAAACGTAGTTACACCGACACCGGAGTGCCACGGCGCTTCATGCAACTTGGGGTAGATCGGGAGCAAACTGTCAATATTGCAAAGCCATTGCAACTGCGCGCGCGCTACTTTCATTTTGCAACGTTAATCCTTTCCCGTACGGCCCCATTCCAATTCCCCGACGCACGTAAATTTCTACCTGGTAAATTGTTTTTGCCTGCTCTCTGCATCGCATACCTTCGCGTAAGACGCGATGCGCAAAAAGAGCTTCACTCGAAAAAAAAAAGAAGAAATTGAAAATCTAATAATCAGGTAAGTTGTATTTCGAGATACGATTTCGGGTTAGCTTTTATTCGGTCTGGATTTAATTTTAGAGAATGTAAGCTCGGTATTAAAGGATGCATATAAATATATGGATTTCGGTAATTACACAGATGTGCATGGATTGCGATAGAATTAAATTGATTTATTTCTTGTCGTTTGGAATTATTTTATTTTTATATTTAATTTAATTTATTTTTTTCTTTGTCAGCTGACAAAATTCGCAATATTGATTTATTACACTTGACTTACATTTCGACTTACCCAGGCGTGCTAATTAATATATACATATATATATATATATATATTTCGGGAATGAAAAAAATGAATGGAGTAAAAAAATTAACTACAACATAGCATACGGGCAATTGAGTGAAATAATAGTGTAAGCCAGTAATAATGTCACACGTTTGAAAAAATGTAATGCTTAGTTGCTATGGCGAAAACGTAAAATTTTCAATTTTTTTCCTTTAGAATCGTAGAAAATGTATAATAACGTGGCTGAAATTCGTATTACACAGTTTCACAAATCCTTTTATTTCCCGAAATGAGAAAAAATATGGCTTTTACCACTTTTCCGCTCACATATTACTCGCTGGATGTTTTCATACTGTATAATTCAATCTTTGCACTATTTGAGGCTTTATAGTTTAATGGATATAGATGGAAACACACACACATTAGCTAGAATATTTGTTTTATGTTTCTATGGAGTTCGTGTAATTAAATATGTATGTCGCGTATCATAAAAATATATGAATGGTCCTTCAACTTTTATAGCTGTACAAAATAATGAGATTTTCCAAAAAAAAAATTTCTATATTATTTATATGTAATTCTCGCCTACAATTAATATAATGTTTGTAGAAAATCCGAATTCATAGAATTTGTGATTAATCTCTTCTTTATTCAATGAACATGTCAAGCGATTAAATTCAACAAAGCTTGTTCTATATGGGGACATATATCTTTATGTAAATACATATTTTAATTTAAATCTATATAAATACATATCTTAACTTAACAAACATCGTTCTCGATGCAAGGGAGATTTAAGATTAAATATTTAAAGAAACTGTGTATCTTTTTAAATGTAACGGAGAAAACATATCACGATTAGAAGCAAAGTAGTATCTGTAGGATTTAACAGCCGAGATTAAATGCGATAACGTGAGGATACCGTGTTCCTTTTTGTTTTGCAGGCTCCATTGTCAGCGCATTATATCACCGGCGGTCCAAACGGGGCCATGGCGACGGTGAAGCGTACATCCGCGGTGGGCACGTTAGCGACGCACGTATGAGGCCAGGGGATCTATCCGAATTAGAACCGTCGATACTCGGGCCTAACTGAAACCACCTTCGAACTCGGCCGTGCCCTCGAGACGTCCCGCTACTTGCTCGGTCCGCGCCCGGCGACATTGAAATCGACGACGCGCCACGCACGACGTCTCGTTGATGCATCGGAACAGAGTCAATGTCGTTACAACCAGACCCGTCACGCTCACGACACGGAACGTTATAGAGCGGAATACGAGCGACTTGTAGAACGAAGGTCGCAGGGCAGCTGGGGCAGCAGAGGTCACGGCGGGGCCACGGACCGAGCACAACGAATGGCCGAGAATGGCGAGGCGCTCAAACATATAGAACTGGTGCTTCGGCAGTTGCAAAGGGCCAGCAGAGATCATCAACAACTCGTGCGGCAACGTCATTCAGACGTACAGTACGAGATCGGTAAGCGAATCAACGAGAGAATCGGGCATCATCGTTATCATCATCATTACCGAGATGGACGCCAGAGTTCGATTGACGCATCTAGAACTTGGTCCAGATCCTCGAGCACCCCGTGGGAATCGGACTTAACTTTGAGGAAAACGCAACCGAACGTTACAACGAGATTGCTAACAAAGAGACGAGATTATGGAGGAACGGCACAAAGCACGATCAACATTCTGAAGCCAATCTCCGGACACGTTCGGGATGGCACTGCGGGTACTTATCAAGAAATGAAATATGTTCCCGAAAGTGTCGGCTGGATGGACGCGCGGGAAACGTTCGATGCGTGGAGTTTGCCTGGAGCTTCATCGAGCAACGACCGAAGGACATCCTCCACCGTTGTTTAATGCGGACAGGATCGGCTTTGTGCCGAGATTCGTCAATCTCAGCAAGAGGATTGCGAAGGAACGTGGGACACTCGAGAGAATCGAGATGAACCGGAGACTCTCTCGAGAAGGAGGGAAGGTGTTGACGTGAGAACGTCATGAAAAGCGATTCGTTCGTGTTAATGATACGCTTACGATAGGAACTGCACTTCAATCGAAATCAAACTATCTCGCTACGCGATGGTGAACGACGCAACGCATGCTGAAGAGATGGCCGGTGCGAAAGGGACGCCGATATCGAAGGGAACTCTCCTTTTGGGTCAATAAGATTAGATTTAGGACGACGAAGAGCGCCATGAGTAGTGCTCGGAGGATGTTCGTGAGTACGAGAGGAGAGAGGAGGGAGGGACGATGTTGGTTGGGTTCGTGGATCGAAGGTACTCTCTTCGGTCGGTGGCGAAAACAGACCACTCGGTATCGACAATCTTCTATTGACGTACTTTAGATCTTCTATATAATAAGCGTTTAATAAGACTCGCTCGAGCGGAAAAGCGATGGGAGACGGAAGGTCCGAACGAATCACGTCGCGAATTGTTGCTGTCGCGGTGGTAGCCGAATACCGGGAAACACGTCGCTCGTGACCGACGACACGGTTATTTTCACGAAACCTCGAGGGTTCTCTCCTCGAGGTTGAAAGCTTTATCGTAGAAGCCGCTTTCCCGGTGATTCGTAAGTCGGAGCTGGGTTCACGCTTGACATTTACAGCGCGCCAATTCTATCTGACATTGCCCCTTATTAGCGAGATTGCAACAATGAGAATGGTTATTACTATTTTGCTATCATTTTACATTTTACATTTAAAATGATCCTCTCTCAGCGATATCAGTTAATATTCATAATGACGTACTTCTCACACTTTTTAAGTACACTTTTCTAAATTTTTTAATATATTTCACGAAATTTAAATATAAAAATATGATAAAGAAGTAGACTTCGGAGATTTTTTTCGATCGAAACTACAAAATTTACTTTTTTGCCTCTATGTATTTATTTTATTGCCTCTATACTAATAATTTCTTCAAATAAAATACTCGAGATATTCGCGTTATATTATGTTGTAGTACAGTTAAATCCGAATGTCAAGCGCCAACCTACCGTAAAACGGAAAACATCTCGGCTGCCACTCCGATGTTCACTGTATCGCGCTGCCTTTTTGTATTTGTAGGAAAAAAAAAATAAATGAGAGATTAGCTTATAAGAGATGTGCTCGTGCAACATCCGCGGACTTAAGGGCGCACGTTAAGGATTAACGACGACGCCGCGACGGCCACGTGGCTTTCGTAGCGATGATAGATCGCGACAAGTTCTCGTGGCTTCGCGTTTCTTCCGGCCTCAAGTTCCACGTGCGACGGACAGGTAATTAGTATGCGCGAGTACGCGCGAAGGAAAATCGGCACCGCGTGTTTTGCGGCTGCTCGCATTTGTAAGATAGATAGCGAAAAATCATTAGATATACATATATAAATATATTATACACCTGTTGTCAATATGAGCATAGGGCCTATATATAGTTTGATGGCACTACGTGAAAGCGAATTCTATTTGAAATAAGCTCGTTCGCGCGGGATGGGACGGCTTTATGTAAATAATTATTGATAAATAATTATTATATACGTATGGGGAACGTAACGGGAAATACGAAACAACGCGATATCCTTCGCGGTTTCGTCGCGCATTTTTTTCCAAAAAGAAGATGACGAAGGCGCGCGACTAAATCCGCGCTCAACTTTACTCTCTCATAACGCATTATGTTTTCATCTTTTCCATAGCCATTTGTCCTTTTCACTGCGACGCGCCGAGGTTCGTCATCGAGGATCGGAAGATGCAAAGAGAGAGAGATTCGGGGATGACTTGATAAATTCATTTCTTATTTTTTTTTAATTCCAATATCATTTTTAAAAAATTCCAATATCATTTTTGACTAATTCTTTCATATATCATATAATTTTGAGTTATATATTTCATATATAACTCAAAATTCGCAACTTAAAATACTACAACGAAAAAGTTTTAAAAATTAGGTGAAAAAAAAATCATTTATAAATTTTTATTTTGAGAAATAGTTTCTGAGATATAAGAATTTTAATGTGGCCAATTATAGAGTACATTTAAATGGTCATTTGTTAGTATTAGTGAACATGCTGAAGTTCCTGCTCACTAATACTATATTAATGCATATTAATGCATATTTTAATCTAAATATAACTGGCCATTTAAGTCCTTGTATATCTAAAAATTATATTTAAAATAAAATTAACTTTTTTACTCAATTTTTTGAGAACTTTTTTGTAATATTTTGAGTCACTAATTTTTTACATTCTGTATAATCCTTTTTTTCAAAATGAGATAATACGATTTAAAAAGTATATTGCCAGTAAGATTGACAAGTGAATTTAATTTTTAGTTTAATTAAATCTCTCATTGATATTCCTAAGTATTCCTTAAAGTCGCTCTAAAAAATAGTGGCTCGGAAAAACAAAGAGCGACTTATCAAATCACATCTCCTGATCTTATGTTCATCGATATTCGGGAACGATCAATAGCACGAGCGATCCTCGATTTATTACAGTGCGACCGAGAAAAAACGTATCCTGAAAAATACTACGTCGTGATGTATAGAACGGACATAAAGGATACCATTCATAATGATAACGAAACAGGGTAGCCTATCAATTATTAAGACAATTTCAAAAATCGAAGGCTGCACACTACAGACTGGGCCGTACGCGCGTATCCTGCATCGTCAGGATAACGATTAAATCCGCGCGAGAGGAATCCTCGAGACGATTCGTATTACCGTCGAGAGGGAAGGGTCGAAATTATTATTAAACGATACCAATCGTCGCACGTTGAGGAGCTAAAATTCCGACGATTGCGAATGCGAATTCTCATTCGCGTCGTCGAGGAGATACCTTTATATCGTAACGTCTGTAACATAACACTTCTGTACATATCTGGAATTATTGCTCACCGTATCTCGTAAGATTTAGTTAGTTTTGTAACTGTGAACCACTATGTGCATACATACTTCACTTTATGAGAGGCGCCTCGTGACGAATGTTTCGCTCTCAAGGGACAGAGTTCCCGTTCATTCGAAAGGACATCAGCCGCGTCTCTCTCTGGTGAAAGGGCTTTGCAGATTGAACGAAAAATTACACGGCTAATCTCCTAATAATGACGGTGACTTTTTCCTCTCGAAACAAAAAACGCGTCGTCGAAGTCATGACCTAGGCAAGGCTTTAACAAAGGCTTTAATTTAATATTAACGCACCGAATGTATTACGAACATCCTTCTTAATTGTCGTTCACGTGGAAACACAGCAACCATCAGACCTTTACCACTTATTATTAAATTATTAATTGAAATTACCCTCTTTCTCTCGTTATATTGGATTAACGCGTCGTTCTTTTTTTTATCTCCTATAACACAAACTTTCGACTTACTGACAGCAAGTAGAAAAAAAAACGCGATAAATTTAATTAAGACTTTCGTCGAGGACGATGTACGGTGGAATTTTTGTAACTTCACGTGAATGACAGTTAATTGCGATTTCGTCAACGCGTTGTTAAATCATCGATGCGGGCCGTTGACAGGGATTATCGCGAATCATCCATCCGAGGTTTCGCTTCTCGTGCATCATTCGATCATTCTGTACAATGTTCACGCCGATGTTACTGTTAACTATTTAAGATTTCGGGATCTTCAGTTTGTGGGGCGCGCACATGACGGCACTGTGTGCGCGCGGAATGGTGAATAATGCATATATGAGTATCGTGCTTGCAAGTGGTACTCTCGACTGCCGAATGTACAGACGATGGATGAGGCAAAAGGAAATTATCCGGATAATTTCATCGTAGATGCATTTGGTACCGAGAAGTTATACATACAGAAGTTACATACGATTTCTATTATAACAAAGAGAAAAAAAAAAGAGAAAAAATGTAGATTAAAGAGGTATACACGCGAGAAGTAACTACAATCAATGTACTGGATGGTCCGTGTGGCGATGTTAAAATTAGAAAAAGTTTATGTCGTTTAAATCTTAGGAGTTTACGCCTTTTCTGCCGTAGGACCATCCTATACGTATTAATTGGTTATCTGTCAATTATTAATTGAATTATATCAATTTCTTCGCCTTTAGTCAAGGAACGCGGGAAATGGGTGTAAGCGCGATGGCGCGATCGCGTTGTTGTAAAGTCAAATTTCCTAGGCAATGTAAGAGACGGTCCCTTTAGCGAAACGCGAACGATAACGTTCGCATAACGAAAGACGATAATTGCCTAAGGGGGTAGACGAGGATTTTTCAAATTTGTTGATACTTTTCATACTTTACGACTAGGAATTATGGCCTATTACTACTATTACGCAAAGTTTATCCGCCGGCTCGGTCGTTTTTATTCGTTCTCATCGTGCAGCCACGTTTCGTGCGATCGTAGAGCAAGTTTCAAATCAGGTCGAAAACTGTAAATAATTTATCGGAATAATACCTTAGACAGGCATACGTCGTATATCGGAATTTAATACTCACACTTTTATATAATTTCATTTGTCTACATTACTTATTAATGATATAATTTCGTTTTTCTATTCAGAAGACAAAACTGACGAAAATCCATTGTCACTATTACATGAATCCCAAATGATTATTTTCACAATCTATTTAATAAATATGAATGATCCTTTAACGCCAAAGTCTCATAATGTTGCGATGTATAATATTTCAAACTTCTGATTACTGCATAAAATGCACGGTATATAAATTTCATAGCTCTTTTAGTAGGTTTCAAAAGTTATACGCTACGACTGCATAAATATGCTAGACGTCAAATTAATTAAAATGTAAATGAAATCAGTAAATGCGATATTGTTGAAGAATTAAAAGAACTGAATTCGTCAAAAAAGTATGACCAGTATGCCTTTCTAGGGTAATGACGGACTAGGGTCTGACTTTGCCCTATCTTAAAAATCGCGAATATTAAAAAGGGCCGAGTCGGCTAAAAGATTCGTGAATGGGAAAGTGACTTTTTAGAGAATGAGCGCTCTCTTTGCGTGCTACTGCGAGCTACGTAATGTGGCAGTGGATTACATGAATATAATCTATTTCGAATTCGACTGAACGACACACATAGGAGATAATATATACCCCCATATTTTTCTCGATGTTAAGCTTTTTCTCAGAACGTATATGGAACGTAACGTGCGTTTATGTGAATCAATCGGAAAGAAAACGACGTCGTCGTCGCATGCGTCATTCAACATCGACGTGTTTGATGTTTCGCGGCGGCCGGATGCACTCAAAAGTCAAAAAATTAAAATGACTTTATTTCGATTCTTAATGTCAATAAACAGTCAAATTTCAAAATCAAGAATCATCATTTTGACTTTTATAATATTAAAATAAAGTCATTTTGACTTTTCCTTGACTTGATGTGCTCTTTGCTCAAAGAACACACAAAAGTCAATAAAAAATCAAAATGACTTTATTTTAATTTTTGACGTTAATAAAAACAGTCAAATTTTGTAACAAAAATTCATTATTTTAATTTTTATGACGTCAAAATAAAGTCATTTTGATTTTTTCTTGACTTGGTATGTTCTTGGATGGGCGATCGTTTTGAAAATGCGAGTGAATCCCGATTCAGAATGATCACTTTCGCTCAATTACCAGGAGAAACGCGTTTATTTCCGCGACAAGAGATCTTTTTGCCGAAAAGAAAAAGAAGATATTAAATTTCTTCCGCGGTCTTCTCGCGACCGCCACTGTTAGAGGAAGGGAAAACGGAATTTAAAAGAGAGAGAAAGAGAGAGAGAGAGAGAGAGAGAGAGAGAAAGAGAGAAAGAGAGAGAAAGTAGCCATCTGTGTGAAAAATCTATGT
>Ga0157364_1002740_pt1 | contig 16692 bp, 8 predicted proteins | sample AttsexASBM2_FD_111476 | JGI IMG/M metagenome (GOLD analysis project Ga0157364, IMG submission 111476) | Fungus gardens microbial communities from leaf cutter ant in Ribeirão Preto, State of São Paulo, Brazil - Atta sexdens ASBM2 | ecosystem: Host-associated > Fungi > Mycelium > Unclassified ... | reverse complement strand
CGTTTTAAAAATATTTCACGAAAATACTTGTTTGAATAGTGCGCCATTATATTGATGATTTTTTCAAATTGTTGTTCAGTTAAAGTTGTAGTTTTACGCTTTAATACATTTGCATATAATAGGAATGCATCGAATCGTAAAATTACCAGATATCGAATATCGGACATCCGGTATACGGGCGAATATCCAAAAAAGCAATTTTTTTGAATAGGATATTTGACCGTATTCCGAAAAAATGTCTTCTAAAAAAAACAAAAAACCTATAGAGACAAAAATTATAATTTTGCAACAATGTATAAGACATTATAATATTATGAATATACATACTTATTTCTAAAATATTTATATAATAAAAAATCAACAATTTAATGATATTAAATTTCAACTAGATATTCCCGGATACTAATAATATCTGACTATCCGGTCGGATAGTAAAGAAGTGTCGGATAATATTGGATACCGAATACTTTTCGGATATCCGATACATCCCTAATTTATAGTTTATATTAATGTTTGACTAACTAATTGTGAAACTGTTAATGTGTATCATTTGGAAATATCAACATGATATTTAAACGATTATTCAAGGTCAAATTAATGACACCATCTTATGTACATCTCGAAACCATACAACTTTTATCTGGAACATTTTTTTTTAACGCTCTGTTTCCGAGATAAAAAGAATGTATATGTGATATCAAACATCCGATATATATATATATATTTTGTGTGTGTGTGTGTGTGTGTGTGTGTGTGTGTGTGTGTGTGTGTGTGTGTGTGTGTAAAATATAATATGCCAGTTGATTTTTTTAAATAAAATAGATGAGAGGAAAAATTTGATTTTCTGCCAAACGTCTCTGTATTCTTATAGAAAGAGAAACGATTCTTTCTTCTTATTTTACGTTGAGGCGCGAGCAAAGAAATGAAAAGGAATTATCGACGGTGAATCTTTTCACGAATAGAAGAAAAGAAGAGTGTGTTACGTCACACTGTTATGTGACGGCTGCAATTGCTCGGAAGCATTCTATCTATCTATGTGTATCTATTTACATGTGACTTTATCTCTCTCTCTCTCTCTCTTTGTCTCTCTCTCTCTCTCTTGCTTTTTCTCTCTTAAAAATTAATTAGAATAAACATTCAAAATAATATATATCATATATATCAAAACATGTTTAATAATTTATATTGATTTAAGGAGATTTAAGGAGATTCTTTGAATCATATTTATAATTATTTGATGTACAAATTTCGTATTAAAAATATATTGTCTATAGATAATATTTTTTAAAACAAAGTTTTATATTTTGAGACGTAGATGATTTGCAATAATTACAATTTGATTAGGGATTCTGAAAGTGTATTCAATCAATTCTGGAAAGCAAAACGATTACTCGCGTGAAGTCCGACATCATCAAAATTTTGTATGATGCATCTTTGTTTCGAGTAAATCTCTTTGTTTCGAGTGAAAATCAAATAATCAAAAAATGAAAATGCTATAATGTACTGCCTACTTTTCAAACCTCAAATTCGAAACACGAATCATAGCAAGGCGACTCCATATATTATACACAACGTTGTGCTGTGCGCCGGGGAAATAACAAAACCGTGTCAGTTGAGTTGCTATTATACTGAAATATTCACGATTTTCTTAAATTCACGCTAAACATTTTGTTTCTTTATATTTCAAATTAATTATCAATATAACCGAACTTATCATGAACTTATCATGGCTTTTCAATGGAATATTGATTATATTACGCTCTTAATTCGAAAATAACAGACAAATTACATTTAACTCATAGAAAGCGAGATACAATGGGCAAATAATTTATAATTTCTATTATCTATCACTTCAATTTTTATTTTTTTTTTGTTTCTTTGTTTTCTAATGTACACTTTTGGAACAATGTATTTGTTATGATTTAAATTTTTATTTTAAATAACTAATCGCGCAAAATATTTACTTCAATAAAGAGTTTTATAATAAATCGTTTTAAACTACAAATTAAACTTGTAAACTACAAATTAAAGCACAAAAATCTCTTCATATTATTACGAAAAAAGAAAAAAACTATCGAAGAAATGGAAGAAAAATAAACAATTTGAAAAGCGTTGAATATTTTAAGCTTTTTTCGACAGTAATGTTTTTCGACAGTTGATGTTCGCCGTAACCGGTTTTTTTGGTTTGTTAAAAAGTACGTTGTGACGCAAACAGTTCGTTAGAAAAAGATGTTGCGGATGCTTTTTGTGGATATTTGCGTCTCCATGATAACGTGAATTTTGACGCCGTGTGATATAAATTCGGTCGTTTTATGCTCTCATCTCATACTGGTAAAGATAGCACTACTCGTCTAGACGCAACAGCAGTTTGCTCTTTACGTACTTTGCTTTACGGAGGAGAAGTAGCATAATGAAAAATTTTATTATTCGCAAGAGTAGCGGTCGCGATGTTGGCGTAGATGGTCGTTTGAGTACATGCGAAATTATAATTCATGAATTACAGCGAATACAAGTCGGTGATCGATGGAGGATAACATAATTGTGAGAAAAATACTATCGCTTTTACTGCCGCACTCAATGAGTTTTAATTATCGGTTGTAGTGATAAATTGACAATTTATGCGAGTAATTCCCGGTAATTTTCACGCGAAGAAAATTGCCTAAAACATGCAATAGCGTGAAGTCAGCTCAATGCACTATTTCTCTACTACCAATTTTTCTAAAAATGGAAATAATACAATTTGCAGTATATTCAATTACTGTACGCAACAGTGTTTAATAATAAATTGTGTGATTTAGAATTTTTTATTTATCATATGTATGTAATGTTTTTTTTATTTATCACAATTTTAAGCCAGTCCATCTTATCATAAGGTAATCTGTAAATAAATAGTGTTAATTAAAAGTAAGATTTAAATTTCCATGACTGACCATAGCATAATCATAAGTTTTATCGAAAGAAATGCCAAAAATACATTTTTTAACTAAATTTTGCTTTCGAAGTTTTAGTTATAGAGATATGTAATACAGATATCGAATTTTTTTTGAACATCGTGTTTCATCTGTGTAATTGAACCTTTAACTGAATGTAGCATTATGAAGCAATACGGCGTGCAATTTATGCTCGATGCACGAATCCTTTATCCATAATATTAACTTGTATACTTCGTATTAAAACCACGTACGTTTGACATGCTGCAATAACAAACCTAGTAACAAAATCTGATATGTTGTGGTATTGAATATTGATGTGGGCCAGCTTTTCGCAGGCAGTAAATATAAATATCCTTTTTTCAGAAAATACATCATTACTGTGTTTTCATTCGATCTTTATGAAGCGATTATCAATGCATTCGATATTTCACTCTTATACACTTTCATATGAGATATAACATAAAGTTCCATATTTCAATTACGTCACACGTGATATTTGCGTGATCAAATAAACACTGAAAATAATAAGAAATTATTAAATAAACTTTTTTGATACAACAAACTATAAAAATCAAAGTCTTAAATGGTTTAACTGGATTTTAAATGCTTATATGATTTTTGTGATTTATATACTACGTATGTAGTTTCCAGAAACGTGCGCCGAAATTCTTATTGCGAAAACTATTACCTCGGTTGGGAGCGTCCTAGCCTTTAGACTACGGTAGCCTCGGTAGTTTAAAGGCTTAGGACGGAATACAAGAGATCCGAATTCGACTCCCGACCGAGGTAATATTTTTCGATAAGAATGAATTATTTACAAATTTTAATATGTTATTCAATATTATTAAGATCGTTTCGAAGATGTGAATAAATATCAAAAATTTGTTAAATTGCTAGTCAATTTGACTCGTGATATTACTGCGACAGTAGAGTTAGCGTTTTCAAGACCGAAAAATCATTTCGGCACGCGTTTCTGGGGACTACATACGTAGTGTATAAATTCACATAAAAATCATATAAGCATTTAAAATCCAGTTAAACCGTTCAAGACTTTGATTTCTATAGTTTGTGTTATCACACATATACGATCCTATAATATATTATATTGTTTTTTGATTACGATTTTACCTTGTTTGGGTTCTGATTCCATGTCAATATTGCAATGTCTCTTCCGCAAACACGCCTACACATACATATACTTACTTTGGATATGAATCTCCATTTGACAATTCAACAAACAAGCCGAAACTGGGGAATATTAATTGGCAACAATTAGTAAGTTGTTTTGTCTGTGTAACGCGGTAAGCCCCACTGCCGATTGTATCAGATGAATTCACTGATTAGGATAAGTAATCAATTGATTATAACGAGAATTTGCTCGTTAGCAATGATTTTTGACGGACTGCAGATTAATTACTTACGCAATTACATAGCTCGAAATGATAATTTTGTGTTCCGCAATACACGTATATAGTACACGTAGTATAAATTCATCATTTTAGGATTGGGTAGTAACTAGTTAAAACGTTAAAATTTAAAAAAGAAAGTTAAAAATTTTTAATTAACTTTTAATTTAACCTAATTAATTTTAAATGCATTAATTTTTAATTTAATTTAGTTACTTTTAAATTTTAATTTATTAATTTTTTAAATTAAAATTTTTTTATCTCTTTTACTGCGAATATTTTTTTCTATAAGAATTTTACATTAGAGAATTAATTTAGAAAAAGCTGTGCATGATTTTGTAATTAGAGTCACGCCATATGATAGCCAATTTTTTTGGCTTATTAGATTTTGTCAATTTCTGTTTATATTTGAATCACACTAATTTTAGGTGCTGTAAATAGTATACAATATTTCAACAACATAAATATGATTCTTAGATGAAGAATTATTGTAAAACAGTGCTGCACATTCCATTTTCTAAATTTTTACATATATTTTTTGTAACAAATATTTAGTCGATGTAGTCGTAAACATACATGAGCGTTTCAGAAGAGATTAGGTTAAAGAAAAAAAGATAGTGCTAATTTATATCCTTCTTTCTCGAGGATTTTGACAAAAACGCCTTAGTTTAACTTTTATTATAACTTAAATATGAATAAAAAATTAAGCTTACCTTTATACAATAATCTATATTGTAATTATTATTTAGAATAATCTCATTTTAAGAAAAATTAGGACATTCTGATTTAAAAAATAATTTTTTTCAAAATTAACTTTTTTCTTAACTCAAATTAATTCAATCTTAACTTCGATTAAGTTAATTTTTTGTTCCTTCGAACTTTTAATTCAATTTTATTAATTTTATAGGCATTAACTTTATTTTTACTTAATTTAGATTTAAAAAAAACATTAAACTTATCCAACTCTGTATTTTAGTGTGGTTATAATTAAATTTAAAAAAATGTTAAATAATTTAATCTGTTTGCTAGTTGTTTATTTCTGTAAATATATCTCTCCATGCTTATTACTGCGATTACATTTATTAGATCCCTCTAATGTCTACATTTCGGCATTGAATATTGGTCGTTGTTGATCGATGACAATCCAGCGTTAAATTGTAAATTAGAATAAAAACAATTATATCAATATAAAAAATCGGAGATTGTTGTATCACATACATACCAAAAAAATGGCTGAAAAAATTACACATTTTTTAAATATAAAAATGAAAATAAATGTAAAAAGTTTTTATAAGTTTTTGTGATTTTTTTTTTTTTAATAAAGGGAAGTGTTATGAAGTACAATACAAAATAAAGTGTTATAGAGTGTACATTTGTGATTTTAATAATTATTTGAGAGATAAATAAAATAAAAATTACTTTATAAACTTTTGTGTTTTTTTTTTAAATAAAGGAAAATGTTATGAAGTATATATACATGTATTTTTACGAGGATTTTAATAATTCGAAGGCTAAATAATAGAAATCATAATGATGTTTTCATTACTATTTTCGCTATTTTATTATCAGTTTACAACGTTAACAAGAACATTGTGATTCAGTAATTACTGGTAACAATTTTAATTACAGTAGCGATGAAATTTATGATCTATAATTTACACTAACAACTGTATCACATTACTGAGGTAAACCGCTCTTACAAAAATATGTTTTACCGTTAATATCGTTTAAATACTGAAATTATGTTATTGTCGGTTTTTAATAGCAATAAATCTAGTCGGTCTCTCACTTCAAATTAATGTATGACGCGAGATATAAACATTACATACATAATGCGACGTGATAATTTCGTTAATTCGATTATGTTGCATTGCTTATTAATGGGAAATTAATGATAATATATAAACCGATAAATAACAAACGAAATATCGCTTTCTGTAAATATCTAAGAATGGTTGTATATTCTTCTTTAATTTATTTTTTAATATTCATGCTTTCAATTTATCTCACAAAGTCTTTTTCATATTAATCTAAATCACGTTATATATTAAACTAATTTAAATCTATTAGGTAGTGCTAATATATTCGCAATTGGTTAAATGTCTATAAAGTTAGGTATTGGTGATCGTTTTAGTCCGACCATACAAACTAACGCTTGTTCTCATTCTTAATTGCACAATAGATATCCGGATGACCGCACAGATATAAGACTCATTGGATCGCATAAAATCACTCCTCGGCATCAGGAGACATTAATTCACCGACGATCGATAAATGGTCCATCGTCACGAACTATTGCTACAATACTGGCGTCGCAATGAAGCGATTGCTTCATCTCAAAGGAAGCTATCGGCATCATTAATGCTTTACATTCCAGACATCTCGCAAACCGCTTCTACAAAGGGACATTCCTATACTTGCAAAAGTGCAATATCGCTTCTAAACTTGATGGAAGATGCTGCATTTGTATACAAGCAAATAAAATAGAATATTTATTGGAATAAAAGTATTTACAATTTTTTCTCAAAAAATTTTTGCTAAATATTTTTGATATTCCTATATTTCTAGTTCGTTTGTAAAGCATTAAGTTAATTATATTTATTATTATTTATTAACTTTATAATACCTACACACGTTTTGAAATTATCTCACTTCTTGCGATTTATTAAATTACTAGATGCCTTTTTAAACAACCTCAGAATATTTTCTGAACATTTCTATTTTCAGAGAATATTCTCAAAATGTATATGTTTGTATTCACTATTAAATTACTTTTAAATATTTAATATTTATTTAGTGTTTTTAGCTAAACACCATTAAAACAAAAATCATTTAATAAAAAATATAATGACGATATGATTATTCAAAATATTATTAGAATATTCTCGAGCTATTCTCTCTGTCTCTTTTTGCAATGAAATTATTTTAGAAATATTTTCTATGAAAATAAAAATATATTTTTTCTATGAAAATATTTCCAAAAATATCTCAAAATATTATATTATATTCAATATTTTAATATAAGGTATCATTTCCTAACATTTTTGAAAGGTATGGAATACAATTTTCAAAATGCTCTGAAAAACATTTTCAAGAATATTTTCCATCGTCAGACTCATTCGCTTTCATAGACATAAGTATTGTCCAATTCTGCATCCGTATGAATTTCACCATTACTGGAATAAGATACTTTGCTATATTTATGGACGGATTTTCGTTTACGGATGTACCAGGTAAACACAAAGTAAATAATAATAGCAATTATTAAGCCCAAATTGACTAAAAATGCCATAGTTAATCTGTGAAACCACACTGTAGATTGCATTTTCCAGGAAATGCTACTCAGCACGCACAATGACTTTCCGTTGTTCCACGTAAACATCGAATCTGCATGACAGGCGATGCAGTCCGCGTCACTAGGTCCTTTGCAAGATAAGCACGAGTAATGGCATACGGTACAGAAAGCACCGGAATCGTTGTCACTTTGGACTTCGTAAGTTCCAGATGGACACTGTTCCAAGCAGTTGCCATTGTTGTGATTCCAACCCGGTTTGCACACTGAAAAATTAGATACACTATTGACGTTCTTCATTTTCGTTTAATTGAAGTAATGTGAACTTGTAATGTGTTGTTGCTTTCGCTGTTGCTTATTGCAGTGTGACGTATTGTTACAGCTGATTGACATGTCAATGTGACGAATGTTACAAAAAATAATTCATGTTGATTAAATTTAGATAATTTTGAATCTTTCTCGTAAAAAATAGATTAATAGAAATAATGATAATTAAGTATAACAATAAAATTATTTAAACAAATAATAAAAATATTATAATAAAATATTATTATAAAAAAAATATTATAATAATAAAAGTATTATTTGAACAAATTTGTCTGTAATGCCATTCAATCGTTTGGATGGTTAATCACACAATATATAATTAGGTGTATTTGTAATATTCAATATGAATGAATTATTTAAAAAAATAAATGTTTATGTAATGAAATATATTAAGATTAAGTAAACAACTGTTATAATTATTTCATTAATATATAGTTTAGGCTTTGACGAACATTGAAATCCTCGACATTAAAATCTGTAAAACTAATATTTAAATTTTATTGCAAATCTTTATAACTAGTTTTGGACATTGAACTTATAAATAATAGATATTAAATTATAAATTTAATATCTGTTATTGTAATATAAATTCTAAATATGAAATTATTGCCCGAACAACATAAGTCTAAAATTATGACATGAGACATCTTTAAGTCGTCTTTTAGACGCAAAAAACATCTTATGATCTGATTTTAGAAACTTTTTGTTGTATAGATGAAGAAAATCATGTCTTATAAAAATCGATTGAATAGCTATGTGTAAATTTTACATAGAATTGATTTTACGAATAATATTTTCTGTATGTACATCTGAAACATTTAATATGAATTTATCAATTAGGCTTTAGATTTTTTGGATAATTGATTAATTAAATATATTAGAAATATATGTTCATTGATAGGCACAAATTATTTAAAATAATCGATTTGTGCTGTCGATTCGCCCAGGCCTAAAATTATATATCTGTAATTCTTAAAAATACATATTAATTAAAAAGTATATAACTAAAAAATAATATTAATCTGTACTAAAAGAAATTCAAAAAAATGATCTTCGAAATATACATATATATTATATAAATACATGCACAAAATAAAGCCCGTAACATTACTCTCAAAATATTGCGAAGCATGCGAAAGCATATATATGCCATGCTATATTCCATTTATAAATTTTACAAAAATAACATTTATCGGAATACAGTACTTAAAATAGTAACAAATAAAATGCACATATATTATAAATACTATTTTACTGCATTTGCATTATGTATTGCATTCATACTTCATATATGTATTGCATTTAAATTTCATAACTCATATAGACATGACAAGTCTGTGGAGTTTACAAGATTTGTTATCTATAAATAAAATACATTAATTTAATCTTCATTCATGCATTATGTACACTTTCATAACGAAATAAATTACTTTACATAACACACACTAATTTCTACAAAATAAAGTACAAGATGAATGACAATTGACAATATGTGTCATTGTTTATTATATGTGTACTATATGTATACTATATCTATATTAAAGTTTTTACAATGGCATCTTTAATATTGTTGTTTTTTTGTATATACACACAATTTGCGTAATAAAAAATAAAGTAAATGTATAAAAAAGGAGAACCGTGAAATTTTTTTCATATTATGTTAACCTCTCTTTTATATATTAATTGCAGATAAAAAGGGATAAAATACAGAAAAATATATTGTATTGTTTCCGTTCAGAAGCATAATATATCATACAATATAAAAAATAATACAGCGACATATATTAACATTTAATATATACTTATTTCTTTATTAACGATTGAATCATACTCCATTACTATACTTTTATAAAATTTATAAAATGAAAATGAAATGTATAAAAATATTTTGACATTGTTAATATTATTATTAATATTTATTACATAATAATATTAATTATAATATATGACATTATTTTGATAACTTAATAATATAATTATTTATTATCTAATGATAATAATTGTACTAATTAATACTAATTATAGTATAATATTGGTCTTTATAGCAAATTAATAAAATGTGAAAATTTTTTACATTAAGAATGTAAACAAAGGAGATATGCGTAGACAAAAGCAGTTGGTTCCGAAATGAGAAAATAGAAGCTATCTCTCATCAAAGTACATGAAACCCAAGGGAATATATTTATTTCTCGGAAGCTTTAAAATGAATTACATAGCACTTCTCTTAATAAACTTAATAAGTGGCAACCACAAAATTCTATTAATTAAATTCATATTAAGTATCTTAATATGATTTTACTTACCAAGATTATAAATTATTAATCATTTATATAATATGTCATGAAAAATATGAAAACTGCACAAAAATACGAAATGTTCCTAAAAAGTAATGCAATTACAAATCCAATTTTCTTTTTTCTCTCTCTCATAGAAGAATCAATTTCATTTTTTGTTATTAACTGGCTTTCTAATTAACTCTTGAACTTTTGCAAAGTAAAAACTTATTAAAAATTTTAATAACTTATTATTAAATTTTAATAATTCGAGTTACTAGAATTTCTTTAGCTACTAACATTAATAATTTATTAATGACGCATGGTATAAAAGCTTAATTAAAAAAAAAAAGAAATTATATACATAAGAAAAATCGAAATATAAATCTTTTTCGGAAGATCTTAAAAAACAAAATATAAAATTAGACTATAACGGGAAAAACGAATTTCGATCCTTAGGCAACCAAGTACTTTTGAAATTAATAAATCACGCAATAGAGGATTAAAATAGGATATTATATAGAAAGAAGAAAGAAGTAAGACTCACCGTGCTGGTGAAGCGATCAGGGATAAGGCTGTTTTTTTTTGTATTTATGTGCGGTTGTGGAGATGTGGATGTGGTTGGTGATGGTGATGATTGGTAGTTGGTTGCTGGTCTGAGAAAGTCCGCGTCCGGCACTCGTCCCCATGGAGAGTCCAAGTACCTAAATACGTTTTCTGAACCTGCTATAGGATAAAGGGATAAAAGGCAACGTTCGCGTGACAACTTCGAAACGGTTCATATCTCAACAAATAGTTTAATCTTTATACGTGTAACGCTCGCCGAAAAAAATCTTCCTCGCTTTTCAGATTATATTATTCATATAGGATATTTGAGAACCAGGAATTTTAGGAAACAATTTGGAGAACACTTTATTCACGTATCGACATGTAACTTTCTGTGATTTAAAATGACAGAATTAGAAAGAAAAGAGATAATATTCAGTGTTCTGTTTCGAATTAATAAGATAAAATTAAAAACATTAATTTAATAGCTGTAAGTTCTCAGATTGGAATTGATATCAAGAAAATATAAATCTATTTCACTAACAAAATGTGACAAATGGGAATTTATAAAAGCAAATCCACGTTTTCTATATATTCTAATAGAATTATTAATTGAAGTATAATTATTAAATAATGCGTAAGAAAATAAGAATATTGAAATGGATAGTAAATATTTGAATTATCTTCGAATGGCTCAATTAAATTGACTGATAAATTCTTGTTAATGTACTGGACATCAGGATTATCTGGCTGGAATGTGTTCGCATTGATTAATCAAATCCCTAAAAGTTATTGCCGCGCGGTGGATTAATCGTTCCTGTCCTAGAGGATCGCGATAAAGGATAATTGTACCAGGTCCACGAGCCACAAGCTCACACGTTTCTCTAACGTGTCGTCTTCCAACGCTCTCTACGTCCGTTTCGATCAAGATAGAATGAATAGATGGTTCAATAAGAAAAGTATAAAAAGCGCATCATTAATTAAACTGCAAGATAGAATCACGTTTTCAGAATATAAAATAGTTTTCAATAAAAATTATATGACTTACATATCGTGAATAAAAAAGTAACATAAAATCTTTGTTGAAATGTAAAGAAGAATAGTACCATTTTAATTTATTTGTTATATCTTTTCAACATATAAAGTATTGGAACACAATATATAGTTCAACAGATTGGAAAAAGTGTGTCATGGTAAGAAAATTTCAATGATCGTGAATCACCTTAATATTATCAATTTTAAAGAGAGGAAAGATTAGAGAGCTCCTATAAATTTTATTTCTCCGTCATGCAAATATATTTGAACTGGGAATAGGAGTAAATTAGAAGACGCACTGAAATTGCCAATAAAATATACTTCAAATCACATTGCACAAATGCATGCATATAAGCGATAACGACATTTCAAATGAAATATCGTGTCATGCTGTTTCAAAAGTCATTTATTTTGACTAAACTTACTAAGTAAAAAATAAGTTAGAAGTTCAGTATTCAATGTGCATCAATATGCAGAATTTCGTGTAGAATTATTAATATTGCTGTATGATATATTATCAATATTTTTCAAATCTATATGTATCTTATGTATTTCATACATAATTAAAACATTTATAACTTAATTAAAAGATTTCTCTCTTATATCACATTGATATAATGTTAGATTGTTTACTGAATTATTGAATTATTCATGAAAATACATGAGAAGCATTTTCATATACACAGAAATTAAATTTTATACTGATATTCACTTCTTTGTTTATTCGTTTTGACGTCTATTATTCACTTATTTCTTCAAGTTTTTTCCGTTGTCTTAATACCTTTTTTCTTATAAAAGAATATGCCAATTACAGATTGGAGTGCATACACATCGAACGGTATGATTAAGGTTAATGTACATTCAAAGGAAATCATTGGTTATGCATTGTTATCTTTGATAAATTGAATATTCGTCTGAATTTATTTTGTAATGAAACAATGCTCAATTACTTGACCTTAATGAGAAATAAAATGTCTTTATAACCAGTGTTTTCCAGTAACTTTAACGCAGTTTGTCCTTTATAAACGCAATTTACAACATTTAATAACTTTAATTAAAATACTTATTAAGTTTCTAATTTCACGATGTCTTTGAAAAAAACTTCATCAAAGAAATATTAATAATCTACGATACAGAAAATTCTTATATCGATAACGTAAGTGCATCGTGTTTGATTATAAATTCTGCTTATATAATAATTCAAAGTAGTTATCAAAAACAATCTTTTTATAATATTTTTAATAGCTTGCAGTAATATTAAATTCTGTAATAGCAATGTTAAAATCAAAAACAATCAATAATATACGAATTGTAAGAAAAATAACACAAAAAAATCACAGAGAATATTAATATTTTAAAATGACTAAAAAAAAAACAATTTATTTAATTCTGTATTATCTCAATGTTCTCAAAATTCATATAGATATCTATAATTATTCAAAATTACAGGAGTTTTGAATAATTATAGAATAAATTTACAGGAGATGATGATTATGAGTATTGAATGATAGCACAAAAGATTTAATCGAATGGTAAAATCATTACGAGAAAATTATGGCAATCCATACAGACGAATTTATCACATAGCTTTATTTACGAATTGAGGCATGCTTTAATTGGCACATACCTGCATACGTCCTCGTATAATCAGGATTAGAACATCAAGCAGTGTTAGAAAGCGTTAGAAAGCGCAATGTTAATTGGCTCGCGAGTTGCAGATTAGTAAACTGATGGCGAACAATAGGATTGGAGTATGAATCATATTAAAAAAGAAAAGGATAAGTGGATAAAGGAGTCGAATCACATTCATACTAAATAGTTGCATTGACCACATAAATAAATTATCATTTAATTTGTCAATTAAATGTCATAATTTAATATCATAATTAAATATCATGCGTTTAGCAGTTTAATTCTTCGGCGATTGTAATTCTAAATTATTATTGTACTCAATTTTCATATTTACTGTTGAGCGTAAATTTCTAATACGAATACGATCGACTCTTCGATCCAACTAAACCGCCTTACAACATCATCGGATTAATCCGCGGATTAATAATGTCCAAATCATTATTCAGGAGATTCTCCTCTTTTAATTCGTTCATGATATACAAATTCCAATGTCGCATATAATGACTCGTAGTAGTTCTGCCATTGCTTATACAATATATTATGTATATGTGTACATAAATGTGTGTAGCAGACACTCGCGCCCCGCACGACTCGCGCCTTTTCCCGCATCCTTTCCTTGCAGATTTCGCTGTCGGAAATTGACCGGACCCGACGGAATCTACAATGATATCTTTCAATGGCGAATCGTAGCAAAGAGAGAAGTAAAGTCAAGGAGGAAAGGAACGAAAGGGACGAGCGCGCGAGCGTGCAACGTGGGCGCGAATTGCACGAACCGCACCTCACGATCTTCTCATCTTCTCGGAAACGTTATAACTTAAGATATGTCGCCTCTTCAAGCAAGATACATTTTACAATACATACAAACATTTACAATAGATACATTAACAATATGGCAGACAATCGCGGCGGGACAGCATTCGGCTCGGCTATGTATTTTAGATCCGATTAAACAGATCTTAGAATAATAATGTAAATGATTATTATAGTGCTGTCGGATATATATATCTACAAAATGATTATGCACATTCTTTATTGTGTATTGCACAGTAATTCTTCATGTACAAATATTAAAGCTAGATGAGTATTGAAAAAAGATGATATAAAACTTTGGATAAGCTGCAGGTGCAATTCTTTTGGAGAAAGCGTTTTGTTTCACCAATTTGTGCAATTTGTTCGTAAATACATCATTTTCATTTATGAATTAATATACTTTCATACAAAACTTTTTAAGTACAAAACTATAATATAGTGAGGACGTCTATATTTGTAAGACTTATGTAAGAGAAATAATATCTTTATTTTAAAATATAAATAAATATTGTAAAATAGTATTGAAAGTGTTATAAAAAAAGAGAATGAGATTATAAAAAACCAAGTAATTATTCTTTTATAGAGCAGATTCGGTGAATATAATGAGATTTAACGTAAAATGTAACTCGAGCGAAATTTGCAAATATTCGTTGGATTCGCTGAGAATTCTCCAAATTTTTCCAATCGTGAGAATTCGATTTAGGCATTTTCGAGTCGATGTTCACATAACGATTTTGTGAGGGATACACTCTGTGTCGTGTGTGATGTGAATTATTGTCGCGAGTGAACTACGTGTGATCGATAGTACACAGTATCGAATGTTAAACGTCGACTGATCCTTAATTGTTCATCTGAATAAAATGACCAAATTTAATTTGGAAAAATCGAATTTCTCCCAATGTAAATTTCCAGCTCGGTTACATTCGACAAGATAAATCAAGTACAAAGCGTTCATGTGAAATTCGTGAAATGTGGATAAAAAAACCAAGCAAAAACAATCTTAATATCACCTCTCTCTCTCTCTCTCTCTCTCTCTCTCTCTCTCTCTCTCGTTTGATAAAATTGATTGTTCATATAAATATACTTATTAAATCGAAATTATTGTGACAAAGATATACTATATATATATAAATATATATATGTAAATATATATATATATAAATATATAGTTTCTATCTCTGCCAGTTTTTTCACCTATTTTTTTATACGATTTGTTAAATGCTACAATGAATGTGCAATGAATGTCATTATTCGCGAGATGAATTCCGAAATAAAACTGTTGCGGTGAAAATTCTCTTATTGCCGAAAGATTGTCCCGAAGCGATGTCGCTGGTATTGTACATCTCGGAAGATACGTCACATCTGAACGAATCAAAATACATCCAAAGTTCCTTGTACTACTTGTAGTATCCACGTTTATATCAGTTTTTTTTTGTTTTCTCGGAGACCAATATCCCCTCCACACTGATTAATATAATTGACTCTTATTCTTAGAACTGAAATTCGCTATACATATAGATAATCGATCTGTGTACTTTCGTTTTTTATAACTTCATTTTTTCTCTCACATTCTCATTTGCTGCATCTCATTCTTTCTCTTTTATCATGTATACACATACACTCACACAAACATACATTCTTATTCGCCTTCTTGCACTTTTTCGATATTTGTATATCTTTTCTGCTCTCTTAGGGGATCTCATTCTAGAGTGTGTAATAAAATTATTTCTCTCTTTCTTTCTTTCTATTTTTCTCTCGTGATCTAGAACGAGCTCGCCAACTCTTGGTACAACTTTCGCCTATTCTTTGAATATTAGCGAAACGAGATTCCGCAGAGCGAAAAAGATTTGTCATAAAACTCGTGAAAAGTCACCGGTCCCTTCAATCGATTCGCTCGTTCCTATTTTGAGCCTTCTAATCCTACTATGGGATAACTTCGTTATGCCAGTCTCCCTGATGGATGTCATACCCTGAAATCAGGGATTAATTAAAGAATCACGGTTAAAAACCTTTCCTCAAGCCACGGATATAAGTCCCGCGGAAAAAAAAATTACGCAACATTACATAATAATTCTTCTTGCTCGCGAAGAAGTGCGAAGAAGTGCGTTTGACGAGATTCTCGAAGAGTTATTATATTGAATTCGAATTCTCATTTTTCGCTGTATTTAGAGTTAAATCCAATTCGATAATGAGTTATGTTATTTTTTTTTTAATATAAAAATCAAATCTGGTCTTTTAATACGAGATGAAATCCAAATTTAACATCACATTTCTGATAAAAACATGAATTTAAAATTGAATGAATAATTCCTAATATGAGCAGTCAATAATATATTGAAATTATAGATTTTCCAATGTTTTCTTCTCTTAAAAGTTTTATTATATATTTATAATTATAATAAAAATCTTTAGATTGATAAAAAAAGAAGAAAATTCTG
>Ga0157364_1002739_pt1 | contig 16694 bp, 10 predicted proteins | sample AttsexASBM2_FD_111476 | JGI IMG/M metagenome (GOLD analysis project Ga0157364, IMG submission 111476) | Fungus gardens microbial communities from leaf cutter ant in Ribeirão Preto, State of São Paulo, Brazil - Atta sexdens ASBM2 | ecosystem: Host-associated > Fungi > Mycelium > Unclassified ... | reverse complement strand
TTTTCCAAATTCTCGAAAAGATTATGAAGTTTTGTTTAACACAAAAAATGTATTATGGCAGTATAATAATATACAGTGAGTGCAAAAAGTATTCGTATAAGGAAATTTTTTTATTAAAAAAAATCTTATTTGTTGAAAATAAATGTTAATTAGCAATTTTATATAATGAATACGTTCTATACTAACATAAAACAAACTTCGCTTATATTTCTGATTTTAGAAGCTAAATTTTTCGAAAATTTTGTAAGCGTCCAAACAAAATGATTTTTTATTTTCGTTTATTTTTAAGATGATATTTTCTATACATTAAGATGATATGAGAAATATTTTCCGTATTTAATTTTATTTATATAATTTGTCATTTTATTTTTAAATGTCGATTTAGATTATAAATAGGATATTTTATGTAAACTTTATGATTCTCTTTATCAATACATACTGTATTTTTACTATTTCTTTTTAACTCTCTATGGCCAAATTTTTTTCGTGAAAAAAATTTATGTAACATGAAATCAACAAATATCAACATATAAATACAAATTAACAATGAATTCAGCAGACAATTTTTAAAAGCATTTATTTTGATATCTCATAGATTAAAGTTGATAACCGCTACCAAAAATATTATTCATTACTAAGAAGACATTACAAGATATATATATATATATATATATATACGCACCAAGATATATATATTGTGGAAAAAAAATAAATAAATTAATAAAATATCGATATATTAATATGTGACTTGAAAGTTACACGGGCTCATAGAGAGTCAAAATTATTGTTGAAAAATGTAAATTTCTTACAGTTACCGTGATTTTTAGTCGTGTTAAAATAGATATAATACATACTATTTATATGATGGTTTCGTATCACGATTGACCAAGAATTCAATTGCAGATTCAATTGAATGTTAAAAATGATGGTGGAATATTGATAAAGTCTGATACAAAAGTAACAAAAGTATTCTGTCGTCGATACTACGTGATTGTTAATGTGATTACAACTCAAGATATTCAAGATATTTTTGCAGACATGGCGATAAGCAACGAAAAAGCCAATAAACAGGTAAGAATGCATTATTGAAAAATAAATAATCACAAAATAGAATTGCCTCGGTAAAATCATGGCATGATGTATCCCCGCTTTTCTCCAGTACATACCGTCATTCAGAATTGAGGATAACATATTGATTGACGTCGAGCAAACTCATCCGAAATGCACGAACATCGGAGAACTGATCCTCGATAGACTGAGGAGTAAACCGGATTTTGTAGGCCAAATATACTATCACATGAAAATTTTATATGATTGATTAAATTTCATTGCGCTCATAATTCTGTAAGCTTTAATTAGTTCGACAAAATTCAGTAAATTTAGAAATGATGAAATAATAAGAAAAAAGGTAAGATTCTTTTCTAATTTCTTATATTAAATTGAAGATACTGTTCATACAATACTCGATAACGTTTAAGCATTTAAGACAAATTAAGAAAAAAAAAACGTTTTATAAATGATGTCAAATATAAAATAGATTCAATTAATGTAAAATTTACGTATGTGTTTAAAAATTGATCTACATTTTAAATTCTGTGAAATGTTTAGATAGAAATTGCTTCGGGAAAACAGAGTACCTACGCAGAAATGAAAGAACAAAATATTAAATGTGCTCTGTAATTAAGAAAGCATGGCATCCAAAAAGGTGATAAGGTTGGCATATAGACTGATAATCATTTCGATACTTATGTATCAATATTCGCAAGTATATGTTGCTGCAGTTAATATGTTCATGGGATGAAAAAGTATCAGAAAGTACTATTTTATGTAAATTAGGACTGGTGATTTGTTTCAAAAGTTTCGATATTCAAACTTCGAAACTTCGGCATTAAAATATTCGAAGAATCATAATTGTACGATTATTAATTTAATATAATTAATAGTAATAAATATATTTTTATTTTAAAAAATATACAAAAATGTTTACAAATATATATTTTTTCAAATATATAATTTTTCGAAGCTTCAAAAGTACTTTAAATTTCGAAAGTTTAAAATTCTTCAAAGATTCGATGCTTCGAAAGTATTTAAATTTTCAAAGTTATTAGAAGTAACAATCCTAATATGAATTACATTTGCTATTCTAATTACACTAATTTGCTGTTCTAATTACAAATAGTTTGAAATTTTTAATGCAAAAAAGTAACAATTTTTATGACTCTGAGTTAGAATGCCATGTCATTGGAATTAGTAAAACTTCAGATCAAATTTTTAAAATATAACATGTGATTTTTAAGATAAGTAAATCTTTCTAAATATTATAATTTAGGTACAACAAATGATAAGTAAGGTAAATGTTATCAGAGAGTGTGTATTGGGACGAAAACCAGGCGATTACTATTGGATTCTAAAATCCACACAGAAAAACATAAAGCAATAGAATGTCAACAGTAATCGAAAACGAATTGAAACGGCCAATTATTGTAGAGAATGTAACAATGACGCATAAGCAGTAGCAATCTAAAATGTAAGTCTCACTGTTTAAAATCTTGTGCCATAATCTTAATAAATACCTGAAATTAATCCAAAGTCACATAAAATTAATTAGTCAATACTTCTGAATTGTTTCCTAATTTCAATAAAACTTCACTATATATTAAAAAAAAATTCTTTTCTTATATTTCAAAAACTAATTCTTCCTCCTAATAGAAATAATTCAATAGCAGATTCGGGCTCAACATCGAAAATTACCCTCAGAAAAAAGTTTTGTGCAACAAAAAGTTGAAGTTGGTCACATATCAATAAAACTTTTTTTTGAATGTAGAAAGTGTCTTAAGTGTTTTAGCAAAATTTTTGTAAACTAATGTTATCGGCAAGCTAAATTTTTGACACAGCTATAAAAATGTAAAATATTTACTGTTCTTATTAGAAAATGCATTGTTGAATTGATTTTTGGAAAATTAACTATCAAATAATTAAAAATATATATAAATTTCTTTCTAGCATCCGCGCGATATTGTCTATCGTCAACATCCCCGAAATTGATCTTCGCGGACGCAGATTCCGTTGAGAATCTGATGGAAGCCGCAAAGGAAGATAATCTAGAAATTGAAGTCATAATTATTGACAGTTTAACAGGATTCGTGTCTTTGACGGATATTCTTCAAGATCAAGTTAATCCGTCAGAGATCGATGAGTTCCGTTATACCATAGTCACCGATAACCTACATGACATAGCCATGATCTGCTTCTCCGTACAACGGGTATGCCAAAAGAAGAACTATCTTAAGTGTCTCTTTACAATAGTATTACTCCTCAATATTGAAGAGATTCACATAATCAAAGTGATATTATCAATGCCTATGATACAATGGCACTACGGATTAATTCTGATATTCAAACTGGTTATATCAAATGCGAAATGAATCATTACTTTAGCAGAAGTAGCTTTCAAGGACGAAATATGCAAAATTATTCAGGATTGGGGAAAAATAAATGTAGCAGTTCAAAACATGGAATAATTCAATTCTTTTAAATACGCAAGTAATATAATTTCGCAAAACTGAATTCCAAAAAATTCTGTTGTTTATGTTTATCAATTTTTAAAGATGCACTCATTAAAAAGCATTCCTATACATTTTTTCAATCTTTTGTGAATATGTACATAGTATAATAATCACGGAATATTTTTTTATTGTATTTATAAAGTCTAATATATAAATTTTATCCTTTAAAGTGTGTTTAATATATAAATTCTATTGAAAACTTTTTCCAATTTTTTGCTTTTTTTCTAATATTGTTTTATTTCTTCGTGTGTCCCTAAATTTTAAAACTACTTACTTTACTTTCTTTTGTGTTTGTTCATATTAAAAATTAATTTGTTACTGTTATTGAATAAAAGTTTTAATAACTATAATTTTTCAACTATAATATTTCTCAGGTAACATAGCTTGGAGCTGATATTTTGTTTCCATACATTTTATTCAAATATAATATTTTACAAAAATATCCTATGCTATCTCTGAAAAAGCTCGTCATTATCGATGGGCCATTTCTAAAGAAAATACAAGAAGCTATTGCAAAAATGATACCACATACCCAAATATTAAATTGTTACGATAAGAATCATTACTAAGTTAGCTGAGAGATTATTCGATATATCAAAATGCTGTAATATTTAAAAAAAATATCAGACAAATAATCATAAATACCATAAGTTAAATAATGCTATAAAATCAAAAATGTTTTAGATTTGTTTTTATAAAAGTATTCTACAAAAATAAAATATTATTACGTCAAACACAAAAATAAAATATTATTACGTCAAACATCTTTCCTTCTAAAAAATTGTTAATTATCTGAAAGTATTTCCCCAGGCTTGACTGATGCCGGAGGATTGTGTGTAAGCCAAGCAAAAAATAGTAAGCTAGGTTCTTGCGGCTTTGTGACCAAAAGATTAAAGATAAAAGTAGTGGATGAACAAACTGGGCAAGCTTTAGGATCTAACAAGACTAGTGAACTTTGTATAAAATCGGAATTTATATAATGAATGGTTATCACAAAAATCCAGAAGAAACTAAAAATATCATCGATTCAAATGGTTAGTGTTACAATAATAAAATGACATCTACTATTATAACGATATCTTTTAATATTTAATCTATAAAGATTATTTTTTATTTTACATGTTTTTACTGTAATAGGTAAAAATTGAAAATATTTTTTACATGCCAATTATTCTTATATTTATAAGTCTTTACTCTCTCTTTTTTCTCTCTAAAAGAATACATTTTTCTTTATTATAATGACCAAGTGAAAAAATATTAAGGAAAGTAATTTTATACATAGGTATAAATCTAAAATAAATCTGAATAAAACATATCTTATTTACGCACATAGATTGGCATAGATACAAAAGACATATGTACGATGATAAAGGAAAAATTTATTTCGTTAAGCTTTCGGATTTTATTAACTACAGAAGCATTAAGCTGTCATCCGCGGAAATAAAAGATATTCTTGAAATGCATCCTTCAATTCTCAAGGCCGCAATAGTTCCAGTACCACATGAAACGTACCACGGATATAGAACCACCCAATGGTATTTATTCAAAAAGTAATCGGAAAAGAGGTAAATTACAATTGCATGATTTATTTTAAAAAATTAAGTTTCTTTTAGAAAATATATAAAAATCTTTCCAAAAAGTTTTTTAAAAATAATTATATATAATAAAAACATAAAAAACATTGCTATTTATAATTAAAACTCTTTTATTAAGTCTGTTAGTTTGTCATACCGTGCGCGTATGAACCCAACATTTTAATTTCGAGAAAATGTAAAAAGATCAAGAAAATATTGATTTATTTTTCAGGTAACAGAGAAAGAATTGCATGATCTAGTAGCTAACAACCAGATTATTGTAAGCTTATAGGAGAAATCAAATTTGTGGACAAACTTTCGCGTTCTCACTACTGAAAAAATTAATAAAAAACAATTAAAATTATTAGCAAAAAGTTATGCCAATTAAATTTAAAAAATATTATACATTTCTTACAAGTGAAGATATCAAGTAGATATAATATAATATAAATTATCTTTGAAATAATGATAACACTTGCGAAAGAAATATTACTATCGAAATATATCGATTAAAACAGTTTGCTACAGATTTCTTTCTCCCACCTGCTAAAAGACCTCCAGCAATATCAGATTAAATTAGATTAGATTATTTTTGACTCATTTAATAAAAGTATTGATAATATTAAATATATACAAATATGGAACAATTAAAATTAAAAAAGCCAAAGATTAAATTGATTCCTAACAATTTGATTACGTTTTTTTACTGTTCCCCATGTGTCTTCAATATCGGAGAACTTCAAAAAATATTTTAAAAAAACAATCAAGCAGTGCATTTGGTCTATATGTAAGATTTAATAAATTAAGTTCCTTTATAAAAGCACAAAAGAATAAATTACCTTCACTATTGCATTCTAGTATTGTCTACAAAATTAATTGTCAGAATTAAAATTATGCGCCTTATATGAGTCAAATGAAACGGTTATTACAATATGCAATAATAAACATCATAATCATATAAATAGAAACAACACTCAGTGATCACAAAACATAGAATTGAGCACAATCATCAGTTTGATTGGAATAATGTCAAAAATTTAGATAAAAAACAAGAATTCATAAAAGATTAATGTCTGAAACTATTTATGTCAAACAACAAAAATACGTTAAACTGACTGTGTCAGCTATTATTGACATTATTTTGTCCTTTATTGATATCAATATGAATTTTTGTACGACAACGTAATGAAATATATAAATTACATAACAAATGAATAGAAAACATTAAGACGGATCTAATAATATTTTTTGTGAATTTATATATACAGTTGAACCGGAAATTGTACAAAAAATAGTTAGGCACGAAGATCCGCCTTGACAAATACATTTTTCACTCACTTATGTTTAACATTTCATTGATTGATTTTCGCTTAATTGTACATATGTATAATGAATTATGCACACATAAACTATAAGTGAAGCAGATTAATAATATCTGCATATTATGTTATGAAATGTATAAAATATATTAATTTTTCATTATATTGTCATTAATTAGTGAGTTCATTATAAACAAATATTCATAATGATTTTGCTTATACTGAGTATTATGATTGATTAAATTATTTCCAAATTTTGAAAATATATTTCGACATATAAACTGTTAAAGTTTGCATTGATAAATAGTATATAAATCATTCTATAATTGCCCGTTTTATTTCAAAAAGATACCTCTGTTTCAAATAATAAAAAAATAAAAACAAGTATAAATAATTAGAAATTAATTTTTAAGTACATTTTCAAATATTATTATCACCTTTAAGATTTTCTTCCTTTCATAACAAAAAATACTTCATTAATTACTTCACTTATTACATAATCTTTCTTTAAAACAAATTGCGTTAAATGTTGTATCTCTCTTCTCGAACTTGTGTTTTAGCTTTTAATTCCAAGTTTCTGATGTGGTGCGCCAATTAATTAATTATCTAAACTGATAATTAATACATCTGTCAGATAAAACTTTCGCCTGTAAATATGTTTACATATATTATCGTATCTTAACGGAAATATAATGATACAGGTGCGCGTGAAAATTTGCTTATTCATATCTTTCTTTAGAGAAGTTCCTTATATTAAAACACTGACTAAAAAACTTGATTAAAACATTTGACTAAAAAAAATTAATATTTAACAAAAGATTGATCTCTGCCATTGAGTTCTTAAAAATCGCACAACAATCAAAATACACTTAATTACTCGAATCACAATTAGATTCGAATGTGTGGCGCTCAGTTCTAGAAATTGGACGAGTTGTTCATAGATATATAATATAATAAAATCTATTTTTATTTAAAAAATATTCAATTCATTTTCAAAGGTTTATTATGGACGCCTCAGCTGCAATGAAAAAGTGCAGTCGCGTTCCTAATTCCTTCTCTCTCGAATGTCACATTCTCGTACATGAGTGGGAGAGATAATATAACATAATAAAAAGCCTGATATTTCCGATTTGATTTCATATAGATTACGAATGTGATCCGATTATTAAAGTAAACGTAAAAAAGAAAAAAAATTATTAAAAAATTTAAAAAGATGTGTGAACGAATGACAGCAATTGATAACAGCAAGGTAAGAAGATATTAAAAAAAAAAAATATTTAGTTTGTTCATAAAAAATCAGAATTGATAAAGACTAATGTTTTTTTTAAGAATAAAACGTATTGTGTTTTTTCTTAAATATGCTTTAAACAGTATAAAAAACACTATATATAAAAACACTATATATAAAAAAAAAACATTTAAAACATATTAAAAACATCAATTAAGTATGTTTTAAACTGTTTAAATTACGTTTAAAACATGTTTTTTATCAACTCTGTAAAAAATACACTTTTATTGCATTTATTAAGAATTTAAAAAATTGCAAATATTTTTCATTGAATATTTAGTTAGAATATTTGTAAATTTCTTGTTTCATAACTCACGTAAAGATTCTTTTAAAATTCTTATAATTCAATAATTCTTATCAATGTACTTTATCGCATGGAAATACATGATATTTACTTAAGATACATTCATCTAAATATAAAGAATTATCGAGCATCTACTGCATCTGTGTATATAGTATTTTTATATTTATATTTATTTTTATATTTATGGATATTATAACCAAGAACTCGGCAACCTTTGTAATATCTTAATAAATCAAATTTATTTAATTATATTTATATTATTTATAATTTATATTATTAATAATAAATAATAATTGTAATATAATTAAAATTATTTATCGTTTATTTTAAGTCTCCATTTTAATCCTAATAATTCAACAATTTCTCGTTGTTTATTAAATAAAAAATAAATGTGCTAATTAATATTATATATGCTTATTTATTATACTTTTATTAAGCTTTTAATAATGTCACCATGTCACCAATATTCCTATTTTATATACAAATTAATTTCTTAATTTATTAACATTTTATATATACAAATTGATTTTTTAATTAATTAACATTCTTCTTATTCATATATTTTGAATAAACATTTAAATAAGCAATAAGTAAGTATTTTTTAAGATTATTTTTAATTTAAAGATTATATAATCTTAACAACAAACATCTATATCAAAATCATTAAAAGAATAGAAGATTTCCTAAAATAAACATTTGTTATTTTTAATTTTAATTTTTGCATTTCTTTTAAAAATGCTGTTTAATTCTGTTGCGTGGATTAATATATTATTGTAAATGATATAATTTTATGTCAAAAACTCCAGAAACTTCATTATCACGATGCTGTTCGTGAATTCAAAATAGAAGACAATATTCTAATAGGAAAAGAAATACCAATAAATAGAGAATCTGTTAATATATCCGAAGTGCTACTTAAAACGTTGAAGAGCAAACCAAACTGCATTGGCCAGGTATTTTAACAAACATAATTTCCACTAAATCTATTGAAACAATTAGATCGCTAATTTCTAAAGTGTGTAAAACTTTGCGTAAACAAGAATTTAAACATGCAGTTCAAAATCTTTTGCTCTATAGGTGGATGCACTTTCTGGTGAACAGGACACTTACGCCGGTATGAGTGAGCGCAGCATTAAATGCGCCCTTTGGCTACAGAAGCAAGGCGTTAAGCCCGGCGATATAATTGGTCTTTGCTGTGATAATGACATGAACGCAATCATAATTATGTTGGGCACAATGTACATAGGTGCTATATCTAATCCTTGGGATAACGATTTGTCTTCAAGTATGTATTTCCTGTATGTATTCTATTTCATTGTAGGCATAATCGTGCTATAAAATCATAAGAATCGTAAAAATAAGTTAAGAAAAATTCAAAGATTATCAAGCAATGGATGCGATTATTATTAATAATACAATTGATTATATTTGCATAGTTAAAACATTTATATTTGTTCCAAAAAATGTTCCAATAAATTATAATTAAATTATGGTGATGGCAATTACTTTTTCTCTCAGTGAAATGTATGCTTTGTATGATCAATATGTATGATAAGAAGATTATGCGTTTCGCGGATTTCTTCCGTATCCAGATCCATTCTTGAAATGCCAATGTTTCGTGAATGGATCTGGACACGGAAGAAACCCGCGAAACGCATAATCTTTATATAGAAAGGACCTGTGGAAGTCTCAAGAATATTATCAATGTAATAAATTTAATTTAATAATTTAATACTGAACTAATTGTTCGTTTAAGATTTATGAGCTATACAAGTAAACCTTACACACATTATTCCCACTATACCCATTTAATTCTATTCATTTACATTTGTTTAGCGACAGCACGATATTTTCTTTCGTTAACATCACCAAAAATAATTTTTGCGATGCCGTCATTGGTTCCGATTTTAGAAGAAGCAATGAAAGAGTTACAAATGAATATGAAAATAGTAGTTTCCCATAAATTAAATGGATACACATCCATGGAGGATATCTTAAGTGGTCACGATATGAATGAGATCATTGAATTTAAATGTGCCAAGATCAGCAACCCCGACGATGTTGCTCTCATCTCTCTCTCATCAGGTACTACGGGCATGCCGAAGGGTACCGAGATATCGCATTCATCTTTATATAATTGCTTACTTCCCGTAAAAGTCACGGAATTAGAAGATCATACTTGTCTGTGGACACACACATTGCGTTGGCATTACGGGGTCCAATTGGCATTTCATGCAATCTTAGCGTATTCGACAAAAATTCTTGCACCCTGTAGTATAATACTTAATGACGATGATGAAGCAATATGCCGGTTTATCGAAAAATATCGAGTAAGCTCTAATGATTCCACAATCTGTTATAAAACTAAGTTTGCAAATAATAATTAAATGGAGATTAATTTTGCACTTTAACTTTAAGGTAACATGGTTTTCCACCGAACCAGGCATGCTAATTCGATTTTATAAGAGCGATTTATTGGAGAAATATAAATTGTTGACTTTAAAAGAAATAATGAGTACTGGTGCTAATTTAGGAAAGAAGCATTGTCTAGCTTTGGCAAAGAAATTACCTCATGCTTTCATTACGACTGGTTATGGTATAAGTCAATTTGATTTAAAAGTATCACACTAAATATTTCATATCATTCTTTTTCATTTCTCTTGAACTTATTACTATTATAGTAATATTATATATCTTTTATATTAATATCAACTTAATGTATTAATATTATCTTCTATTATTTCAAAGCAACAATTAAAAATAAGTTTTAAATCGTCAAAAATATTAATACTAAATTTTAATAAGTAAAAAATATTTCTTCACTCAATATCAAATAATAAAAATAAAATAAAAATAAAGATATCAATAAGAAATCATTATAAATTTATATAATAAATTTATCTATAATATATAATATATAAAATTTATATATATTTTATATATATTTATATAATAAATAAATCTTTATAAATTTATAATCAATCTAAATAAATTGATAAATCTAAATAAATTGATTTTTTACTTATTTAAAATAATATTTAAAATAATATTTATAATTCGTTTTCACGCGATGATTTTTGACGGTATTATATTATGTCATATTATAAACATCGTTTTTAGGATCTACGGATTCAGCAGCTGATGTAACCGTTATGATCAAAGATTGCAAACCAGGATCTATTGGTTTTGTAGCACCTAACGTTCGAATAAAAGTAACGGATGTAGAAACTGGGAAAACTTTGGGAGCTAATCAAAATGGAGAACTACGTTTGAAACTGCCTTGCATAATGAATGGTTATTATAAGAGACCTGAAGAGACTAAACGAGCTTTCGATTCTGATGGTACGTAATAAAGGGCGAAACCGTATCAGTTTCTATATATTTGAATCTAGTCAAGAGTCATCTAGATCTAAAGAGTTCTTCTGTGACTCCCATTAAGTCAGTACGGATTGCGAAATTATCCTTATATACGGAATGCAGAGTTTGAATTTGCGATCTGTCGGTTACAAATCCGTCGCTCTCACATGGAGCCACATAACATTCTGACGACATTCTGTGTAACTAATCGGAATATCACAAAATTGAGGAAACCATTTAACAATTTTGACTCTAATATAATTATAACGGTATATTGTAATGGAGAGCTATAAATGAAATATAGAAATAAATATTATTGTATATATAAATATTATAAATATTATAAATATTACTAATAATAATATAATAATAACTACACTTATATAAGGAACACATCAAGTTAAGAAAAAATGACTTCATTTTAATGTCATGAAATTAAAAAAAACTTGACTTTTTGTTACAAAATTTAACTGTTTATTAACGTTAAGAATCAAAATAAGATGATTTTAATTTTTTTATCCTTGTGTGTTTCTTAGGTAGATACACCAAAATTTTTTATATAATTACAAAATATGAAGTGTATGAATAAAATGCAAATATTAAAATTTGAAAATATTTATGAATATAAAAATGAATATAAAAATGTTGAAGACGGCAGATTTGCAAATAAAAGAAATAATAATGCACAATTAAAATGACTTCGTGAAAACGCTTTTTTAAATACAGATAAAAATATAAATTATTAAATCTTAAACATTTCAGGTTGGTTACTTAGTGGCGACATAGGATATTACGATGATGACGGAAATGTTTTTCTCATCGATAGAATATCTGAATTTATTCTCTTCCATGGTATTAATATTTCTACTACAGAAATCGAGAACATTTTGAAGACACATCCTGCAGTATCTCAAGTAGCGGTAATAGGAATATCACATGAAATTGCGGGTCAACATCCAAAAGCTGTCGTTTCTCGAATGCCGCATAAAACGGTAAAAATTGTAAAACGGTCATATCCATTCTAGGCAATGAACATGAAAAGAACGACTATCGTATTCAAAATTCATATTCGTATAATTTCATTGTATCGTAAAATCGTAAAAAAATGTTTCAATTATAGGTAACGGAAGAGGAACTCCATGATTTGGTAGCGAAGAACCTACCGGAATATTGTAAGCTTCGCGGTGGAGTTAAGTTTCTCGATAAACTTCCACGCACAGCTACAGGCAAAATCGCGAAGAAACAATTGCGAGATATGTTTGGAAATTAAAATACTACTACATATGTACAAATTACACACAATAATAAATTGTTACATTATTTAAAAAAAATATTCAAATTGCTTAATGATAACAATATTGATAGAAAGATAAAAATTTTTATAGCGAGATATGTTAAATAAACAAAAATATAGAAGTTTTTCTTATATGTTATATAAACATATATTATCGAAAAATCTTCACAGATGTTTAAAAAATGTATTCAGCTAGATGCAATAAACGATGGAAGATTTTATCCATGGACAATTACTTCTGACTTATACACTACTAACATATTTCCTTTTTACAAAGTGCCTCGTTTATATACAAATTTAATATAATACTCAATATTTGAATACATTATTATTTCATTGATACACTGAAGAAAATTATGGCCGAAAAGTTTGTAATCGTCAATTATTGTTAATAATACACACTACACACTACCATCCAGTGTTGGCTTACATTGGTTTGCATTTTTTCTTCATTTCAATTTATTTCTTTGAAGCTTTTTTATTAAAAATATGTATTATTAAATAATTTTGGCAAAAAAAATATCTACCAGAATTTCCAATACATAGAGAATTTTTCCTGTAAATAAAGCTTAATGAAAAAAATTTATAAAAATGTTTATTTAAGATCAGTAAAAACAGATAATAAAATACGTGATTCTCCTCTCTATATTTCAAATATTGCACTCCAAAGCGCTTGGAATGCACTCTTTCCAAATATTATTTCCTTCAAAAAAGATATCCCCTCTCCATGAGTTTAATAATAATCTTTCAACAAGAAATGCGTATATAAGTAATATATCTTTGTTTTTTGCATGATAAAATTCAGATAACAAATCTATTTGTATTCTTTTGTTTTGAAATTCATAGAAGTCTAATCTAAAACCCACTGTTTATATTGTTTCATGTATTGGAAAGATAAAAATTAAGCCAAGAATTGGAGATATCAATAAATTTTCTAACAGTGACAATTCAGCTGTCGTGGAAAGCTGTCATACAACCAGTAATTATATAATCATTGTATAATTTATAAAAATGTGTGAACGGAACATAGCAACTGATAAAAATGAGGTAATAATTTATATTTTCGTCTTGTATTTAAAAATATCTTCTTAAAAAGTTAATTTAATTATGCATAATCAATTTTTCTTTAAATTATTATTTCTTTTTATTGCCTTCAATATTCATATATTCTCAACATATACTCTCTAAATCTGAATCAATGGATAATCTCTGATATCAGTGCCAAGTATGCCTTGGCCGTATCGTCCTCCTATTATTTTCTTTGGAGGTGAGAGTTAATAAGTAAAGAAGAAGAAGAGAAGTGCCATTAATCAGTGAATGATATGTGAGATCCCTAACTTAGCTAATCTTTATGTGACATAACTAACTTTGTTTTATTGAATAAATTTAATGAATATGGTATTGGAAGATTAAATTAATTAATTAAAAGATAAAATTAACGTGCAAAAATCAGTACTTAATTCATCAAATCAGTACTTAATCATTAAATATAGTTATATAATGCTCAGACATTTTTCCTTTTTTAATTAAACTTCACTTATTGTTCAATGCCAAGTATGCCATTGGATAATTAGTGACTATTCACTGATTCAGATTTAGAGAGTATTTATATTCACAGACATATTTTCAAATTTTAATATTTACATTTTATTGTACATCATACATGTTATATATTGTAATTATATAAAAACCACAATGCATCAAATTATCTAAGTGGGTTATTATTATACTATTAAATATTAATATTTATTTATATCATTATTTTTAATAATTCACTAACGAAATTTTATCATAAAGGTAGAAGAACCAAAATTCAAGATCAGAATCAAAGATAACATCTTATTAGGTCCAGAATATCCAATACATAGAGAATCAGTCAATGTAGCTGAAACGATTCTACAGGCCCTAAAAAGCAAACCTGATTGTATCGGCCAGGTATATTAACAAACAGTATTCACTGTATAATTCCATATTTCTCAATTGCATTAATTTCTCGTTGTAAATGATTAATATGTGAATCTACAGATAGACGCTATTACGGATAAACGATTCACTTATGCCGAAATGAGTGAACGCAGTATTAAATGTGCACTTTGGTTGAAAAAGCAGGGTGTGAAATCAGGCGATATAATTAGCATTTGCACCGATAATAATCTAGACGCGATTATAGCGTTGTTAGGTATCATGTATTTAAATGGCAAATGCAACACATGGGATCATAAACTCTCCTTAAGTGTGTAATCTATTAATGCTACTTCTATTACCACCAAATGCTAAAAAAATCATATGCTATATAAAAATATGTATTATTAACTGTATTTGTTTATTCAGACGATAGTTCTTTGTATTAAGCGTTTTTTTTTGTATTCTTTGGTAATTTGTTTTTAAGATAGTCAATAAATATAGTCATAAGATAAACCAATCACAAAGTTCAAAATTATAAGTATAAAAATAATGATCTTGAAATAAGAAAAAAAATTAGTTAAAAACGTAATATAGTACGTAAACATAATACTATTTTAAAACTTATATTTAGAAATTTATATTTTAGGTTTATCGGTTATAAAAGCATAAAATTTATAAAAAATAAATAAGAAAAACAGATATAGTAAAACTTTTAATATTATTCAATCATTTATATTTTAGTGTCGGCACGAAACTTTCTCTCAACGATGTCACCAACAATAATTTTTACGATTCCGTTATCGGCCGCGAATTTAACAGAAGCAGCAAAGGAGTTGAAAATGAATGTAAAAATAGTGGTTTTTGGCAAGCTAGATGGATATGAATCAATAGACGATATTTTGAAGGGTCACGATAAATGCGAAATTTTCGAATTCAAATGTACTCCGATCAGTAACCCAGACGAAGTTGGTATTATTGTTCTTACTTCAGGTACTACGGGTATGCCAAAATGTACTGAACTCTCGCATTCTTCTCTACACAATTGTTTACTTTCTACAAATATCGAAACGAAAGATCACGTTTGCATATTTACACCGACAATACGTTGGCAATACAGCATTACGCTTGCATTTAAGATCATTTTAGCATATTCAACCAGAATTGTTGTACCAGACTATTTTGTAGACGATAATATATACAAGTTCATCGAGAAATATCGAGTAAGAAGAATTCCTAAACAAATTTCTATCTAATTTAATATCTAATTTTAGAAATAGAAATAGAATTGAAGAAATGATTTTAATATTTGACTGTAACTTTTAGGTAACGTGGTTTGCTACTGATCCATTCATTCTAATCGAAATGGTTAAAACGAATATATTAGAGAAATATCGATTGACAACATTAAAGGTTATTATTACTGCTGGTTCTATTTTTTCAAGGCACAATCAAGAAACATTGATTAAAAAATTACCAAATGCTTTAATTAAGAACTGTTATGGTAAGTTACTAAATTTAATTTACAAAATTACAAAACAATTCTTTTTCCCCTCGAATCAGTTAATTTTTTAATTAGTTACATTAAAATCTATGTAACTGGTTTTCTAAAAGTGTCTATTACGGATATAACATTTACGTTTTTTAATTAATTATGACATTAATTAATTAAATGTTAGAAATTAATTATTTATATTTAAAACTAATAAGTAAATAACAAGTTAAATGTACTTGTCTCTATTTAATCTCCTTGTTAATATTATGGATGTATTAATATTTCGTGTCAGGATCTACCGATGCAGGAGGTTCACTTTCCATTCAAAACAAGCACAGTAAATTGGGATCTGTTGGTTTTCCTTTACCTAATGTTCAAATAAAGGTGACGGATACACAAACCGAAGAGGTTTTGGGGATTAATAAAGTTGGAGAACTACGCATTAAAGTTCCTTTTGTAATGAACGGTTACTACAAGAATCCCGAAGCTACGAAAAAAGCTTTCGATTCTGATGGTATGGCTTGAATGCTCGATCAAAATTTCAATTAGCAATACTAACATTTAGATAATTAAGAACTGCAATAAAAGAATAATA
>Ga0157364_1002738_pt1 | contig 16694 bp, 9 predicted proteins | sample AttsexASBM2_FD_111476 | JGI IMG/M metagenome (GOLD analysis project Ga0157364, IMG submission 111476) | Fungus gardens microbial communities from leaf cutter ant in Ribeirão Preto, State of São Paulo, Brazil - Atta sexdens ASBM2 | ecosystem: Host-associated > Fungi > Mycelium > Unclassified ... | reverse complement strand
TATTTATATTTTTTGTATTTTTTTAATATATAAATTATATTTATTATTTTTTTATAATAAAATAAATATTTTATATCTGTAATAGAAAAGAATATATAAAAATATATATATATATATATATATATATATATATATATATATATGTGCATGAAATTTAGTTTTCTACTTTTCATAAAATTTTACAAAGTTTAGTACATTTTTCATTAAATTTTTATATAGATTTGCATGAAATTTAATGTAAATAAACGTAAAATTTAAGTTACTTATAACTTCATTTTCATTGATAACATTAAATATTTTTAATGTACCTTCTTGAAATTTGCTTCCATTATACGTTAACGTAAGCAAATTTCTATTTTTTTAACAGTGTAGAGTAAAAAATAGATGTAAATTTAATGCGTGAAGTGTCGGGTGTGATAGGAGGAATGATACTGTGAATACTAAAAGGATAAAGAGATGTAATTAACCATGTTTTGATCGTAATATTTCTTCTTTTAATCCTAATAAAAATTTGCCACAATCACTTGATTAATCAAATACGGTTATATGAAAAAAGCTGATATACACTTAATATAAAAATATATGATGTGTGAATGATATTGCGAGAACTGAAAATATGTAACGTGTTTTGATTCACGTGGCATTTTCAGTTCACGATCAATTTTGCAACAAAAACGCGTCACTATCACTTAAATTATGATCAAACATGCATATGAAAAGATATAAATGCAAACTTAATGCAGAATGACGTATGAGTAAAACTGCAAGTACTAAAAAATTAATGCAATTTAATGGACGATTTGAGTGCGTTGATCATTATGCTTTATCTGCCTACATACTTATTTGATATTTCAATGAGCGGATTATGAAATTCCAATGTACTATCGAAGCAATATAATCGAAGATAATATCATAGAATTACTAAATGTTTCGACTGCATACTATTATTAATTCTCGCTAACAAGAATATTAATTAAATGGAAACCCACCGGATTAATAATTAAATCAGAAAGTCCAAGATATCTGATGAAGAAATAACAAAAAGAGATTTTAGAAATAAGCTATATTTCATATGTAATGTATTATGTAATAAAAAAATGTACTATGATAATTACTTTGCTTTTATATAACTCCATGATGCATAATTCAGTTCATGGTAATTATAATAATGCTAATTTTACAATCTTTCCATGAAAAGAGAAGAGAGTGAGCGTTTATTTGTAATTTTGTAGTACTAATAAAAACCACTTGCCGATTATGTATACGGATTTACGTACATAGAAAATAAATCTTGCTTCAAACGAAGAATGCTACAATTTCAATTAAATCGCAAAAATATCGATCGATTAAAATATCGCAAAGCCGTCGCGCAAAGAATCAATAAATCTTTTGAGAAGAGAACACACAGAGATCCTCTTTCAAATTCTAATATAGATCAATCGAAGATGTGTGGACCTCTTAACTTCCATCTCTGCCCTAAATCCTTCAAAGAGTTATCCGTTTCGCAAGCGACGCTTTCGAATTGTGTTTCGCACACCAACCGCAACCGAAAGCTCTCGTCAAGGATCTCGCGGTGCAAAAGCATCGCGCGTCCGTCGGCCATTCGGCCGCGTCGCGACGCGCACTTGGCACGACGTCAAGAGAAAAGGAGCGAGATCGGGCGGAGCTTTCCACGACGGGGTGAAGACCAGCCTCCGCACGATCATGAAAGCAGAAGACCGTTGAAATATGATTTATGACGATACAGCTATCAGTCACCATAAACAAGGAATACCTCGCTAGCCGGATATGGGGAGAGAAGAGAAAGAGGAAAGTAGGAGAAAATGAGAAACATTGGACGCGAAAATAAAAAAAAAATAAAATTAAAAAAAAAGAAAAAGCAGACGAGACGTTTGTCACGGAATCCGAACGCGTTATCGATCGCGCTTCTACGAGTCCACGCGAACCATAAATAGTCGTGCGGATTTTCGAGTTATCACTCTTCATTTTGCGCGACGCTCGAAAGCTTCGCTTCGAACCTGCGTGCATTTAAACCTCACACTGTTTCGCCCGCCGCGCGATGTCAATGAAACGCGTCAGATTCAATTAAACGTGATATCAGTCCGGAACTTCGCCGACCAACCGACCGGCCTGACCTGTGTGGGCTCATTGTGTTCATTAGCATTTAATCGTCAAGTTATGTAAAATGCCACAAAAATATCATTGACGAGTTGCGAATGTACTTCCGCTTTAGGAATAATATTGTGAAAAATCGCATCAGCGATCAATATTTAAGTTGACGTTGAAACAAAATCGTAAGTCATAAAGCATCATAAATCATTAAGGGAATAATATATCTTCTCGATTTTGAATTATGCGAAAAACGATATTTCAGTTATAAATGTATCTCTCGTCTATTTTTTTAGTAAAGTTCGTAATTAAAAAACTCGTAATAGATGCCTCTCTTGTGCTTCTTTGAATAATTCTCTTGAGGTGATCGAGTTCGAGGAACACGGTAACATTATATAAGGACCGTAACGATACGACGTTATCTATGAATTCTATGAATTCATTTATGGAAACTTGAGCTTTCGCTTCTACAACGTAATACCGCTTACGATTCGAAAGCATTGTAGCAAATTCCTAGTGAAAGCTTTGATTCTCTGAAAAGTGATTAATTAGCGATGTTTATCCGCTTGTTTTTCCATCGGCATGCTATCTGCATATAAATTCAAAGCTTCATGCTCCGTGATGAATTCGACATTATTTCGCAAAGTATAAACATTCATAGTCTTGGTACATAATACAAACAGTATTATATAGTAAGCTTGCGTAAAAGAAATGAATTAAATCATGTTACTTCATGTTAGTATTCTTCACTGAGTCCACGATGAAAAATGAAAATCACGTTGTTAGAAGAAGAAAAATTGGCACTTGGTTGTAAATTGGTAAATCTGGTCTGGTCAACGTTATTGTCTAAATCGAATAAACAGATATACAAAAAGATTTAACTTAAACATTGTGAATCCTTTATAAATCGCATTGTTATGCAAAGGTGTGACTGAATCACATATAGGATTAAAAGAAAAAGAAGGAAATAAAAAAAATACTACGAGATTTTCGTATATTAAATATATCATATTTTCCGAAATTTCGCAAAGCTATAAAAAATTTCTCTATAGCTGATTGTGAATAGCTGACTGCCATTGTATCAAAAGGAATTGAAGTTAATAAAGCAAAATCGTAGATAGAACAAAAAGCTAACAATACTGAAGTGGAGTCCTGCGTTAAACTGCTTCTCGTCAGACTCGCCAGATTTCGTTTTATGCAAGAATAATAAATAAACAATTATAGTTGGCGAAACGTAGATCGGTATACTGAACGTAACAGACATGATGAGGGCATTGGAGCGTACAAAATATACGTGAAGAATATACTTTGGTATTGCGCTTATATATACGGCGTATAATAGCACGCTGCAAAATAAAAAAACGGTAAACCAGAAATAAATTGTACGCCCACTAATCATGTTTTTTCTATGTTATTAGATCGTTAGAAAAAGAGAGAGAGAGAGAGAGAGAGAGAGAGAGAGAGAGAGAAAGCCAGGCTCATGTAGAATCCAGTCAAGGTAACGGTGGCGATTATCGTAAGAATTTACGTCGATGCTATCCACGGCTGATCCATGATGGTACAAAGCGAGGTCGTCACGAAAATGGAGAATACGACAGCGACCATTAATTTGTAAACACTCTCGCAAGGATAATTAATGATTCAATTTGTATTATTTGTAACTTTCGAGAAAAGAAGAGAATAATTAACAGGAGAAAATCAAGGAGTCGGAAAATTATTTATCTTGTTTTTGTAGTAACTACGACAGTACTAATTGCTAATAACATCATCAACTGCAAAAAAATTAATGAGCAAATTATTAACATAATTTTTCCGATACAAAAAACATAATTCGCATCAGATGAAATAATTTGACATACAAATCATGTAGACGTGAATCATGTAAATTGTCTTTTTTCAACTGTTTAAACATTCATAATTTTAATAGGAAATAGTATTACAGTCGCTACATAAATAAAATTTGAAAATTCAATTTACAACACTTCTATATAAACATAAGATTGTTTTAATTTCGAATAGCAACATAATATTAAAAGTTTTTAAGATCTAATTTGTAAATTAGAAAATTATTTATTTCTCTTTTACCATTTTGCAAAAATAAGTAATTCTCCAATTCTATAGAAAAATATAAGAAACATGTTTTTTTTTTTTATAAAATCCCTAACTTTCTTTGACATTCATTTGTTTCAATTTAATGTTTTTGATTTTTCAATGTTTCCTTAATTTGCTCGCAATAATCCTGCACCGAAAAAAATTTATTAAACTTTATAAAATTTTTTTTTTTAATAGTTTTAGCGGAATTTACTTATGGTAAATAAATATTTAGATAAATAAAAAAAATGATAGTTAAATCAAACTAATGATTCTTGTATATAATATATGTGTTTGTATTTAGTAAATATTCCGCTATATAGGACTATTCAAAGAAATATTAAAATTTAATAATTTTTTTCAGTGTACAAAAAATGATGACATATGAACGATATTTTCGATGTAATTAGCGATATTAAAATACAGGAAGCGTTAAATTAAACTCGCATACCGATTTTCTGTGAAAATCGGATATTGAATTAAGGACTATATGCTGGTAATATGAGAAATTCCTATTACAACGCTTTGTTCCGGTTGAAATTACTTGGAAGTAAATTAAATTAAACGATGATAACTAGATGCATACATTCGCAGTGAATATGGACTTGAGAATTTGCAAGTTTGATAGGAATTCGCAAGCTGCAGAATTTTATATCTTTTAATCTTTTCCGCAATCGAATATTTCAAATCCGACAAAGCAGACAAGAGATTTCTTTAAATAATTTTTTTTGTGGGAAATAATTTAAAAGGAAATTATTTGGAGGAAAAATTTTTACAAACGTTATATTAAATTTTTAATAATACCACACAGTTATTTGTCTGCAACATTAAGTTTGAGATATATCAAAAGAAATGAAAGCTGAGATGCCATTAAAAGCGATACGTATCCAGTCTCCAGCTCTAAGGGCGATAGTTTCGCTTTGAGAATTGAAAGACAAGTTCGACTTGTTAATTATCGTGACACATTACAATAAAGGATGAGAAATTGCGATTAGATTTGACAGCCGAGGTCCACATATTACATCTATCTACGACGGGCAAAGCCCTTTCTACATTTATGTCAACGAGCAGGTTCCACTTGACGGATTCCGAGAACTTGCATCGGAACTACGTGAGGAAAGTATGACTCCATGATATCACAAACTGAATGACCATTACGTTCGAATAACCTAACCGATGCGAACAACACTCGCTCCGAACATGATTCATCGTGATGAATAATGGGAATAAAAAGCAGACGAAGACAAAGATAAAGATGAAGAAATATGAAGTCGAATTGCCATTCTATTCTAGACCAATGGACCCGTTGAATTCGACCAAAGATTAAAGAGATGTCTTGTTAAATCCTATCGGACCGACGAATAGCGCGCACAGTGCTCGCGGCAACGCGACTAAAAGCGTGAGTAGCCGTGTACCGATCGCGAGACGTGCGACGTGTCGTTACGGTTTTAGCGGTGAGAACAGTTGTGAGGGAAAGAGAGTAATCTTCACGGGAGAGTAATATGGATATACGAGGACGAGAGAAAGAGAGAGAGAGAGAGAGAGAGAGAGAAAGAGAGATAGTAGATGAACGAATGAGAGGTGGATCGAGAAGTGAGCGAATCGGCGGATGTATATTAACAAACCGCGGGAAAAGACACCAAAAATAATTCCCGCGCGCGAAGAAATAAATCCATGGATACCGGGATGCGCGCAGGGCAAGAAGAGGTGCGCCCGTATCGTAGGCAGGGTGGTGCCTAAAAGAAGGTTGACCGGGTGGGTTCTGGGTAGTAAGCTGAATTAGTAAACCGCCATCGGAAGCGAGAGAGCGGGTGTGTATTATAAGAGGCGCGGCGAGACGATCGCCGCGGGTAGTCGCAAAAGTGCCGCGGGCTTGGTTTTCTGTCGGTGTCGCGGTTTCTTCTTAGGATAAAGAAACACAGAGAAAGAGAGAGAGAGAGAAAGAGGAAGGACGAAAGAGAAAAAGAAAGAGGGAGCAGGCGTCCTTCGGGAAAGCAACCGCGAAGCAATGGCGAATTCGCGTACGCTGATGGCATCCGAAAACTCGCATTCGCGAAAATCGCGAAGATCACGATATCGCTGATGACGAGATGGATGATATCGGCAACCCGGTACGCGAAGGACAACAATGACGACGACGACGATGATGGTACCGCGAGAGCGAAGAACACGAACGGAGAACCGCGAGACCGCGACGTGCCGACGGTGATGATGATGAAGAAGAAGAAGCAAGCGGGCAGCTGCTCAGCAGCAGCAGGCAAGACTTACCTCTGCTGTTTTTAGAACTCCACTCCCAGAACTGCCGCGGGCCGAGCCGAGCCAAAACCAAAATACCACCGTTATAGTAGCGCGCCCCTTTTCCCCGTGGGGTGGAGGGACGCGGCGTAAAGAAGAGATGGAGAGATTGTGGGTGTGTGTGTATGTGTGTGTGCACGAGTGATCGAGTGTGTGCGCACAAGAACGACCCACCTCTCTTCCGACGATATCCAACCAACAGCGCGAACCTCGACGAGAGTAACGACGACGGAGATGATGGCTAACCTAACAGACGAACAAGACGATCGCGAACGTGACGACGAAGACGACGACGACGACGACGACGACGACGACGACGACGACGACGATGGCGATGATCATGAAGACGCTCTGCGACCATGAGAAGGTATGAGGATGGCATCTCAAGCTGCGCCATTATGGCGGCCCCTCATCCCTCATGATTCAAAAAGACTGAGGATTGAAATCAGTAATCTCGGTGAGTCCATCTTTCGATGTTACAGATACAGGAAAATGTATCTTAAGAAAATTTTATTCGTATAACGTTCTGCATTGAATAACAGTGTATGTATTCTTATTGCGATAAACACGTGAGAGAGGTATACGTATCACGAGTTTAGCGAGATACAGATTTGAAAATAATTTTATTAGATTTCAAAATAATAATATGAGAAACTCAAGTATGATAAGCAATAAGTTTTGACATTCTAGCAACTCTAGTTTGAGTGTTCTGCATAATTATTTTAATAATCCAATTATTTTCAGATTTGTATCTAACAAAACTTTTTAGATATTTCAGCAAAATAATTTCTTAATAAAAATAAGATTCACGCGTTTATGGCATAAAGTATTACTTACATTAAAATGGATCTTGCAAATTGTTCGAATTGTATTTGCGACAATAAAAACAAGCTGCGAGATAATTGTAAACAAATAAAGAATTTATAGACACAATTTGTAAGGTCTACTTTTAGATCTACAACTACATAAAACGATCCTTATCGCTTATTTCTTCTACAGCTTCTTTCTATTATCACAAATGGGCATACGTATGTCTTCGTGTATCTATAGCATCGAAACTTAAACTCATCGACATTGTACTGATTTCATTCCATAATAAACTTGAAAATGAGAATTATAACCTGAAAACACAGTTATCAATAATCAAATTGTTATATGTCATAAGGCTTTGCAGACCACAATCGTTGAACCCTAATTCTTCAATTATTCTCAGTATGCGCAACTTTCTCGAGGAAAGCGATATTTGCGCTGTGTTTTCGCAGTATGCAAAATACAATATTTCACGAAGGATCCACGAAGGGAGATCAGCGATTCAAAATCCCGCGATTTAATCGCGGCCTCGAGACAGAATCAACGGGGAGTTTGAGTTGTTTGATCAGGTGCTGCGCGGAATTCCGGCGTTTGCGGCAAATTTTCTTCAACGTGTGTTGGATAGATGCAATATTCGTCTGATACAATTCCGATTAAAAATTTTCGAAAATTGTAGAATTGCATGAAAGCGGAGCGATTCTAATGTGAAAGGTAAGATAATTTTTATTTTACATGAAATTAGAATCGTAGGAAAGTTAACAGTTTTCACATATCCGAGAAAAAATGCAGAAAAGGCGTGCTTATACTCGTTTCAAGGAAAGAAAACTGCAAGGAAATGTATAATAGCAAGCATTTTAACGACATGACGCAAAAATGACGTCATATTGTGCGTTAACTGAAATGACATTGGTCTCTGCGTCAATTAATGCATATCTATAGAGATATAAAGAGGTATAATCAAAGTTAAGAAAGTTCCGCTAAGATCATATAAGTCTAGTCTATTAGATCTATATCGGAATATATACATTTTTTATCAATATAATCTGCAATATAATTGATGCCATTCAATAGAATTTATATTTAATCATCACCGTGTGAATCATTAATTTCTCATTAAAAAATCACAGACACATATATATTAAACAGAGACGAAAGTTCAAGAACTGCCTACATCTATGATACAATCACTGTGACATTTAGATATTCGAATCGTTACTAGATGTCATATGAGCTACAAAACTCCTCTGAGATCTACTTTTCCTTAACACAAATCTCATAAGAGATCAACATTCGTTACAGTCTTTTAATCGTCCGCCGAATATCTTGTCAAGTCATTGTCGAATTAAGTTTCTGCTAAAACACTTATTCAAACAGATATTTTTGTCTACTGACCTGATAATCTGAGAAACTCTTTCAAAATCCTTTCAATTAAATAATAAACTACGTAATGATAAATAATTAATAATACTTTAAAATTGTGACAAATGCTATTAGTAACATTCTGAAACATTGTTTTATAAATTCGATATCGACAGCTGAGAATCAACATCCGGTACAGATCTGCGCTGTTTCATATAAATACGAAATTATATCGGCCATCGGCAGAAGCGATTGAGGTAAACACGGACCACGCTTCGCAAATTCAGTTTGCGTATCTTCGAGAGGAATAATTGAAATAATTACGGCGCGGGAGAATAGCTTTCCAGAAGAGCGTGGTGTGATATCTTCGCTCGACAGCGCTGCGCGCTGGGAGCTGAAAATGATACCATCATTAAGTGATGGTTAACCAACGTTAAACAGCAGGCTAAGCTATTTTATTTAATGAAGCTTGGCTATAAATCAGATCATGCGATACCAGAGAGAGAGAGAGAGAGAGAGAAACTGAGGTATAGAGAGAAAGAGAACCTGTACCGATCCGTGACTGACATGACATAATGTGATTCGTGATACCAAGTCCACCGTTCCTCGCATCCCTTCGCAACATCCCTCTTGTAAACGCAAAAGAGAGAGAGAGAGAGAGAGAGAGAGAGAGAAACCCATCCAATTATAAAGCCTGACGTAACGTCGAAGTTTCCATAATTACTGCGCCACTACCATAGCCAGCCAGTCACGCCGCGAGATCGGCCGATGAATTACTTATGTCCGCGTTATCTCACTTCGCTCTCTCCGCTGCCGCTGCTACTGCTACTGCTGCATTCGGCTACTAATCGGGTTAGCGGTGCCTGGAAGCGACTCCGAAATAGCGAGCGTTATTAATTTAAGTCACTCTTAATACGCTCTCTTCCATCGGCGAAAATCTTTCTCGTGCGTCCTCCCCCTTTCTCCCTTCACCCTCCCCCCCCTCCCTCCTCCCATCCACCTCCCCTCGCGGTCCTGACTGGTCCCACGTTCCACAGTACTCCCTGCTCCTGACTGGTTATCAGCGACGTCATTGGTCCATGGAAATATTAATTCGCACGCGAGGACGCGCGACTTCGAAAGTTCGTGCCGCCACTTATCAGGAATCGATAATACTCGTATATCTGAAGTCTATACCACGATAAAAACTTGGCTAAACCCGGTTAGCGTAACGCGATTTCCAGCTGAAATTTTTGAATACATAATAGTTTACACGTTCCTTTGTTCTAACAAATTTACGACGAGATCGGAAAAATCCTGATTCCGAGGCTGCATCTATTCCAAAATTAAATTTCCAATGAAGCACACTCGATATTCGTTCCAGCGTGAGAGAATTTTAGAGTTTCGAAAACAAAACAGAAACAATCGAGAAAATATCATTCTGGATTTATTATGTAAAATCTCGTATCTCATCGAATTTACTAAAAGAGAAAAAAATCGCGTTCAAAATCTAAATTATGACGGTTAGTTATATAATAATAAACTAATATTATTTTCGTTTATATGTCAATTCGATAAGCAAAGGATTGTCGGATTTTCCTCATTACAAATGGCGAAATTATTTATGTGCGTCGACAGTGTTGAAATTCGATCTCATCGAAATTGCGATCGCGAAGTTCTCGAAATTTCTCCGAGGGAGACTACTTCTTTATAATTATATTTGATCCAATCAAACTTGATACCGAATCTTTATTACCTTGACATTTCAGCTAAACATCCGTATTACCATAGTCCCTAACGTTAATTAGAACCGTCGGCGAGCGTGTATGCCGCTACCAAAAATAACCGCACGCACGAAATGCGTCACGTCCACGTAGCGCTAATGGCAGCTTCATAATTCTCTCTCTCTTTCTCTCTCTCTCTCTCTCTCGCTCTTTTCTCCCTACTGAACTCTAGGAACCCGCGAGAATCATCGAGGAATGTTTAAAGCGGAAGAACACCGGGATTGCACCGACCGACCGACCGACCGACGCGACGGCGAGCTAACCGATCGCGGTTTACGAGCGGGTGGAGAAGGAGGGCCAGCCATCCTGCGGAACTTTTTGCCCTCTCGGCGAGGCACTGCTCTCAGTCGAGAGCAGAAAAGTACAAAACGACATTGCTCCGGATCGGCACGTGCCATTCGATAAATCTGTCGGCAGCTGACGGCACGGCCGGCTGCTGCGAGTCATCCGCCCTTCCTCCCTCCCCTTTTTTTTCTCTTCTCGCGCTTTCTCTCTCTCTCTCTCTCTCTCTCTGCCTTCTCTTGTCGCGGTACACCCGCGTACGCACGCTCTCTCTCCCTGTCTCTCCCTTCATCTCTGCGTTCACCGTACGGTCCAGGAGGGCCAGCATCCCCAACCGAGTGCGCGCACACGTGCGACTCGTGACGCGATATAGCAGGGAGAGGGCGCCGTGACTTCTTCCTCTCCGTTAAATTATACTGCCGCTTCGGTCGATCGCCTCGTTCGCTACGGCGACTCGTATACGCGACCCAAACGCAAAATTCTATTACGATATTGCATGCCGCAAGGTCGAACTCTCGCAAATATTACAAAGAAAAGATATATAGCTATTTTATAAAATTATTTTGAGAAAAGAATTTTCGACAGATGCGTTCCACTTGGCACTTGTAACGCTCGCAAACGTCATTTGTCATTGTTTAACGTTTGATAAATAAAAATGAAATGATTCCATGAGCGAAATGATTCCAAACGCAAAAAGTAAAACGCAGCTCGACTAATTATTTGGATTTTTTATGGTAATTTCAACACCATTTTCATTATGACATAATATAGTCATTTTCAATTGATTGATCAAACTATACATGTAGTTATTATTATTAATATTATATAATAGTAATCATAATCATAATTATAGTGTTATACGTAATTACGAATATCAAAAAGTTTTTTCTCAGTGTAATTTTGAATTTTTGTTAGAATTGTATCCAATTATGAAATAAAGGAAAATACGAGTACATAATTGTTGTGCTACTGGATAATGAGATTTACGTCCAAAATTTCGCAGTAACATCATTCGATATTTCAATCAAGAAAGAAATTTCAGATCTCGATAACGTGCTATCAAAATATATTGAAACCGTTTTAAGCAACTTAGATATTCAAACAAACCTCACTGTACTTTTCTACCTCAAGGCAGCGTTGCTATCCGTCGTGCGCGTGTGCGCTCTTTTAATTACCTGGACTTTAATTCAACGCGCACATATACACACGCTTTCACGAGTAAGCAGCGCGTAGCGAGAGTTTTCCGCTGGAGTTTCCATGTTCAAGCCGCGAGCGTTACATCTCGCTTCGCCGAGTACGTATAGCTTTGTATAATCGCGCATACACGGTGTACCGGCTGCACGTGTGTCTAATCGATGAGCGCATTACCTACGTCATCGCCTTTCGCACTGTAAACTCGATATACTCTGTTCCGCGCGAGCTTCACGACCGCGCGATCGGGTCTGAAAAAGAGGCGTCGCACGGAAAATTTTACGCGATTTGTCGATTGATTCTTAGATCCGATGAATCCATCATCGTCGGGTATCAACATTCTCTGTACGTTGCATCGCACCGCGGTCTTTCCCGCGGTCTTTTGCTTTCCGCCGCGTCACGTCGCGCCGTTCCGCCAAGTAATATCGATTGTGAGATTTCTCGCTGGGAAATATGTAGAACGTCTAATAACTTGGCAATTTCACGCCTAGCTGTGAAGGGATTTACGTAATATTCTTGCACGATAACCTTTCTCTGTCAAGGAGTAGCACGAGACCGTTTAAGACTCTAAGAAAACGTGATGATAAATTAATAAATCTGATAAACAATACAGCTTGCTTTTGCAAGATTTCTCTAACTCTCTATTGTTATTAAATGAGTTCTCGTTTGACTATTGTAATAATTTCCATTTCTCGCTGAAAATTACAAAAGTTATCGCAATAATTCTGCTAATATAGGTAATAAATTACAGAAATAATCGATGAAATTACACGTCGCTGCTCGACTTTCAGACTAACAAAGCGATCGCGCGATATATAATAGTAAATAAGGAAACTGATAGACGTATTTCTTCAACGATCCGCGACTCGAGAAGCGATAAAATGTCTCCAAAATATCTTCGCGAAGACCGGTCTTTATAGGCGAAAGTAATCGGTGAATGAAATTCATCGGTGGAAAAACGCAGGAACGCAAACGATGAAGTGCGTGTCGGCGAGAAGAAACGAAAGATGCGACACGACGCGATACGAGGATAAAGGGGAGCGTAAAGGGGAGGGATGGATATTGGCGCGAGTGCAACGCGCCATATTCTTTGTCCTATGACACGGCGAAGTTAAAGCTTCGCGACTAAAATTAAACCGCCAGGCAGCGAGCACCAGGGCCGAGTCGCTGAGGCTGAGCAGGAGCAGCCGCCAGAAACCAGAGCAGAGCACGTGCTTCAAGTAAGTGACGCGCGCCCTCCCCTGGCGTACCCCCTACCCACCTCTCACCCCCTCGCATCCTCCTCATTAAATCGCTCTACGTGCCGGGTGCTCCTCCCGCCCCCTCCTCCCCCTCCTCCTGTCGAAACTCCCGTCTGGTATCTCGCAACGATCGCCAAATCCCTGTGTGATAGAGCCCTAGAGAATCGTTCTTACAGTACGCTTCGAGGTATCGAGGTACTCGAACTATTTTGTAATTTGATATTTTTATCGAATTAAATATATCTTTCGCTCTGTATCTCTTTTTCTCAAACTAAAATTTCTAACAAACTAATTGACATTTTAATGTCGAACGAAACTTACGATTTAATTTACACGGGAGTCCGTTTTGTCGCGTTTTAAATTGTAGCGGTGGCATTGATTTAATTGGACATTTTTTAATTTCAATGGCTTGACTTATAAAAAAAAGTAACGAATGTAGATTTGTTCCTACGCACAAATTATGTCGACTCTCGGTTCTCAGTTTTCAGCTCTCTCGATTCTTGGTTCTCAGATTGCAATTTATATCAATGTAAGGAGAAGAACAAATAATCATAAAACAAATAAAAAAAGAATGCGATTCATTATTGTTTGCTTTTACAGTAAAGCCACGAATTAAAAGAACGTAATGAAGTTTCATTAAACGGAGTTTAATACTTTAAATTCTGGGATTTACGTCTGATAAGACGGGAGGTTCTAAAGTCCTAGAACAACTATTATTTCCTATTTCCGCAGCATATAACGTCGTTATATTACAACGTAATACCTCCAGGTTGCCCTTATTCGTGTGTCCTCCTCTTTCTTCCCTTTTTTCCAGCACATCGTCAGCGCTATCGTCTCATTATGCGTCAAATCCGCCATCTCGTTTACCAAGCACGAGAGTAGAATATCATGTCCAACTTTGTATAGGCGAATACAACATCCGCATTTAACTCCGTTTACGAAACCGATATCGGAAGTTGCGATCCATGAGATATGCGATCAAACGGATTATCCGGAAAGCAGACTGTATCCTATGGGGATTATTCTCTCTCTACTGGTACAACGACATCGTAATACGCTTCGAATTGACGAGAAACTTGTAATCGCGGAAACGTATAATAATCTTCATCGAAATTCTAAGTAATCTAATTCTAAGTAATCAATTCTTAGTACCTATAATGTCCGAAAGGTTATGACACATATCAAAACTTGAACGCGTAAAAGCGATAAGCAAATCAATATTTTGAATTTGCTACCGCTTGTGTCTTATTGATTTACAATTTTTGTGTGCCATAGCCTTAAGAGTGTAAAGAATTAAAACAGAAACGATCGCAGAAATGATTGGTAGATTCAGATTCTCACTTTGAGAAATTTAAAAACCTTTCGAAAACCTGTGTAATATGAAAATAATATAAACAAGTATGTAATGCGGATAAAAAAGTATATATGCATTTCTTTGTACAAGAAGATAATTAATTAATTAATTAAATTACAGCTTTTCGATATAAAAAAAAAAATTCAACGGAAAAAATAATTATGTCATAATGATTGCCATAACTATGACATTTTTTAATATAAATAAACAAAAAATTTCCATATTTTGGTACAAAATAAGTTTTAATGTCCAATAATATTTTATGTGAATTTTACGATTTTCAGTTCAAGCAAACTGCAAGCCGATTTATTTGTAATTTTTAAAATAGTTCTAACGGAACAATTCGATACATTCATTTTTCTAAACTAATTTCTAAAATCGATATTATAAAATTGGAGTTAAAATAATCCGTGAATTTGTAAACTTTTGTACCTAATGTGTAACTGAATTTGTGAACTAAGGAATTTTGAGACCAAAAATAATTATCAAAAACTTTTTATATTTTTATATTTTCATTTGCCATTATTTTCCTTTTAACAAGTATTATTTTATGAAGAACCACAAATGTGTATAATGAGAATTGTGTATCATATTATCGAGGAAATGTTCTCTTGGCCGAACGATAAGACCTTCAAAGAAAGGGCTGGTATATCACGCGATACAACCCCAAGCGCCGAATCTTATCCCAGAGAAAAGTCTCTCTGTAGGAGAGCGAGGAACACATGTCCAGCACTCGGATAGCAACATGGCCACGTGTGGGGTGATACGACGTTTGGTGCCAGATTTTCATGTTGCCCACGCGCATCGATCGAGCGAGAGGAATTTGTAGACCGAGGGAATCTTCTCATACATACGATAAATAAGCTTTCGACACTATGCGATATTCCTTTCTTTTCTTTACGTTAATACATTTATAATTATACTTTTTCTCATTTCTACTTAATATACAGTTATATGGAAAATAACGATCGAGAATGCACAAACAATGTAAAGCTTTATTCGCTACTAAATTTACAGGAATTTTTTAATGGGATATTTGAATTGTTAATCACGATGGAACGAATAGCGGCCAGTGAAATTTACAACGAGAGAGAGAGAAAGAGAGAAATAAAGTCTAATTTCCTTCGAAAAACAAATTCATGAATACATTAAATTTATATGACGTTATTCGAAATTAGCATATACATTGCATAATCTTTTATGAATAAAGACGATCTTTCTTGCATTCGAAATTTTCGAACGTTTCTGTCTAAATTAATGAATCATCACAAGGACGGCGTCCAATCTGTATACGCGCGCGCGAGCATAAAATATTATTCTTTAATTTACACATAGATTTTGTAAATGATCAGTCGCCACTCGAATTCCTACACATGTTTCACATCCGGAGCACATGGAAAATGGAGTTACGTCGTTACATGCTTTGTCGCTTCATCTCTATCGAATAGAAAATCGAAAATTCATTTTTCCATCGGGAACAAATAATGGATGCAATAAAAGAGGCGAGGAGAAAATGCAGGCATCAACCATTTGACGTTGTAATATTCAAGATGAGTTGAAACGTGTTAAAAGATCGAAATGGAAGACTATGCTACTTTATTTAACACTTCATTTTGAAGTGAATGAAGTAGATTATTACAGACAGTAATATAAAAGAAAAGATTCTTAACATAATTAGAAGTTAGGAAGAAGTAAAATAATATTTCTATTTCTAAAAAGAGAAAAAATAGGAACAAAATCGTGCAATCGCCCCTAAGTTATTCTTTTCCTTTTAAAAACAAAAAAAAATAGCAAAACTGAAAAATAAAAAAGATAAGATAGAATTTTCAAAAATAACATGAGCACGGTTCTACTACTTTTTATAAATAAATCTTGCTAAATTTCACATGTTCGATCGATCTTTCTTTTTTGGATCTGAACTCTTTGAGTGCGCTAAACACGTCCTATATAATATTGTACAAACGAATTCTCGCCAAAGGGTTAACGACGTGGTATCGTACAATGTGGCCTACTGCAGCGTCACTTCTCGAGCGAATCATCTTGAACGTAAGTGCCAGGGCGCCACACCGTACCCTTCCACCGGGTGGCACAAAGCGAGCGAGGACAGGGTAGGGTGGTGTGTGTGTGTGTGTGTGTGTGTGTGTGTGTGTGTGTGTGTGTGTGTGTGTGTGTGTGTGTGTGTGTGTGAGAGTGTGAGTG
>Ga0157364_1002737_pt1 | contig 16696 bp, 4 predicted proteins | sample AttsexASBM2_FD_111476 | JGI IMG/M metagenome (GOLD analysis project Ga0157364, IMG submission 111476) | Fungus gardens microbial communities from leaf cutter ant in Ribeirão Preto, State of São Paulo, Brazil - Atta sexdens ASBM2 | ecosystem: Host-associated > Fungi > Mycelium > Unclassified ... | reverse complement strand
ATTAAACGATGTTAATCTGCTCTAATATATCCTACAATAATATGCTCCGTTATAGTAGAAAATTGCAATATGTATATACATTGGTTAAATGAAGGATATAAAAAAAATATATAAATTCCCGCGGTTAGATAGTCCTAACAATGGTGTATTTCTGCGCTCAATTATTTCTCTATTAATAAAGATTGAATGACCAGAGAGTTACATTTAGAAAGCTATATGACAATTCGCAGTTAGATATTTAAGTACATTTTTAGTTTAAACGAAAATTAATGCTAAAAAGGTGCACATTAATAGATAATATCTTTCAAAAAATAACTAAGAACTTATTTATATACTAAAGTCGTATTAAATCATCTTTTCTCTCTCTCTGGAACAATCCTCTCTTTTAATATACATATAAAATTAATTTTACAAAGAATATCAAGAAATCAAAATAGACCTTTTAATATTAAAAAAACAAAAATTAAAAATTTTCAAATTTTCAAAACAGTAAAACGTCATGTATTCTTCAACTAATTTCAAATGGTCTTGTAAAAGATTTGCTACATAAGAATTAATTTAAAAAATTTAATGTTAAAAAATTAAAATTATCAACAAATAATATCTTTCCCTCGATATTTTTCATGAAAAAAAATTGCAGATTAAGTAAGGAATCTACGCGCGCGCGTGTGTGTGTGTGTGGAGGGGGGGGGTATGTGAAAGATGATCCAAAGAGCCGTTGTATTGTACGTTTCATATTTTCCAGTAAGGTGCTGCAGCAAATCGGAGTCGCATATGAAGACAAAGACGACCGAAATACCTTTCACGGATTACAATGTGAATACAACCGGAGCTCTCTTCCTTGCCCCAATTCTGTCTCTCACCTTCTCCCAGGAGGTAATAAAGCTGCAATACAGTGCAAGATCCGGAGTCGCGAAGATTCCTCTTTGTCGTTATATTTCGCCTTCGCGCGCCCTCGAATTGTTTACGACGCTTTCCGACAATTTCGACGAAAGAAAGGCAGTTTTACACGCTTTTCTACTCGACTTGGCCTGGCACGTTCGAACTTTTATCAAATTATCAATTTTGCCAAAAATTTCCACCCGGGAGATACACACGCGACGCGCGTAACGATCCCAATCGGACGCCCCGTCCGAATCGACGCGAATTGCGGTAACTCGGGTACGGAGATCGATAATGTTCGCAACTCTCATTTCCTCGCTTGCCATTACACGTTTCTCCCGTGACCTTTGGCCTTTTAACCCTTTGTATCCGGCTACATTCTAAAAAGAAGAAAGAAACGTGAATCTCCTAGCAACGCGTCTATCATCCAACTTTCCTCACCGAAAATGCTTTAAAAAACGTAGTTCTTAAATATTTGTAAAGGGCAATTCTTTATTCTTTACGTGCAATAGAATTTCTCATATACTGCTACTTAAACAATGACTTTGTGTAAAAGCGCGAAGGAACGTGAAAGAACTTGTAGAATATTATATATGCAATCAACAGAAGCAGTGTTTCATATTGCGTGCGTGTCAACAGTTATAAAGCTATATTTAAAAATCTCTCATCATACAGAGAGCTAAGATACCAAAGTACCATTATGCGTTATCTTCCTATTCATTACTCTTACGAGTATTTTTAGAAATATTCATTAATGAAGTCTATTGTAAGTAATAGATAGACTTCTGTGACTAAAGAGAGAACTTTGTTTAAACGAAGAAATAATTATAAAAGTATCAAAACGTTCAAAGATCCTCTCATTGCGTGAAACAAAAATAAGAATCCATTTCGAATCATTCGTTTCCTCCACTTATTTGTTTGCTACTGATCGATATACCGATGCCATTTCGGAACAGTCATTACTGACAGAGATAAATATAAGCGAATAATAATCCTCGCGGGACGAAGTTGTCCAAAGTTTCAAATTACACAATACAAACAAAACATGAAAAATTGAATTTAGCAACTCGCAAGGTCGCGAATGGAATGGGAAATAGAAATTGTTCCTATATATGTATCACGCGCCACTTACATTTATAAATTTTATGAATTAATTTACAGATTAATAATTCGCACGAATTCATTCACGATATATGGGAAAACAGACCAATATAATATGAACGTATCTAACCAATTTCCTAATTAATTATCATGGAATAGTTTAGAACGAGATCATTTTAGCATATTCGCATGGTTCGTCAGTCAAAAGGCGAGCATGCTGTATACCGCGTTGTAATTCACAGAGTTACCGCAACTCGCATCAATATGCCATACTACGCTGACAAACACTACGCACATTAGGCGTATCAGCTAAACTAATTTTGCATTTGGGAGGAAACGAGGAAAGACGACACGCCTACAGTCAGGTGATGCATCCTCTTTTTTCGCTTCTTCCTGCAATAATTCGTGCCGTGATAAGTCGTATCACGTCAGTCGGTAAACGGTGGTAAACCCATTTCGTATCTCGTTAGAGTGACAGAAGCATCGAACGTGTTATCGAGAAGAACTCTTCTATATAACCTTTATATATAAATCCTTTGTGTTCGTTTCTTCTCTTTACGGGTAAACAAAGTGACGAGTCAGTTTCTCATTTAATTGCTTTCATTCGCTTTAATAAAATTATTAAAATTCTGTGTGTTTTTATTTGTGTTTTGAAAATACACGTATTTTGAAAAAATATAATCTTTGTTTATAAATGATATATATATATATATATTCTTTCTCTTTTAAACAATCAGAAGAATATTGATTCGTTTTTTTAGAACAATATTTAACCTATTTCATAAATTTATTTTATTCTTTTATTTCAATTTGCAATTGTATACATATTTTTTTAACCTCTTAGGTAGCATCTAATAAGAAATTGCAAAATTGAAATAAAAGAACTAAATGAATTTACGAAGCAATTTAAATATTGCAGAAAAAATATATAATAATATATAAAAATATATAATAAGTAGTACTTCAATTATGAGATTCTACTTTATGAATAAAAGAAAATCATGTGTATATGAATATATACAATATAAAACTTGTGTAAAATGTTTTATAACATTTGAATAAAAATATCACAACATTTAATTATGTTGAAGGAGCGATTGTTTAAATTATAGAGAAATATATATATTACGTAATGTCACATCTACAAAAGAGATTATCAATGCGGAATGTCAATAAACAGTAAACCGCTGATATTATATTGACTAGCTTTTAAACGAACTTAATACACTTATGTACGCGACTGAAAGTAAATGAAAAATAGTTCTTGGAAAGTCCGACAAATACGTAATTGTCACAAAAGATTTATAGCCACGCGACTCGTGGGTATTCACGATATTTTTATTTACGATTTATCAAAAAACAAATGAATAATGACTCAATTTTCTTTCGATTCTTAGTTCTCGAAACAAACAGATTAACGATCAATTGTGGGATCAAAATTAGTAATTGTCATCTGACATTCATCAATTGTAATCGTAAGAATCGTGACAGGAAAGTTTTTCGCAAACCTACATTTTTAGTGTCACGTTCAACTGAAACAACATTATTCGCTCGAATGCATCTTCTTTGAGTGCAAATTGTCTAACGGGCAACTTTCTTGTCTTTCTATTTTTTGAAACTTTTTAGTCAGCTCGTGCCAAAACGCGACTTGATTTTCCTAGCAATTTTGCTATCTCTTTTATCCTCTTTTATCGTGCACGTTGTTTGCAACACCAGTCGTGCGTGTCTCAGTTAAAAAAGTTACAGAGCGATTCATATACAAATAATCGATGCGCGAATTACAAACTGTTTAATAATAAATTTATCGTTATTATTAGAAACTAATTGAAATCCGTATATCGTGGGAAAATATCTAGGTCAAATGTTAATTTTGCACCGTGTATGATTACGTAAGCATTGCAAACAACTATTAACCATACACACAGTAAGTTCATAGCTTTTATGATCGACCATCCGTGATCGCTCGGAAACATAAGTCGCAATAATTAATGCTTAATATAACAAATTTGCCTGAATCAAAGAACGAGCTTACGAGACAAAATTATCGAATCGAATTGCGAATGTCGTATGAGCTTTCGAGAAACGACAGATGTACTTATTGATTTATACCCATTTCCATCAATGTAAATTAACTTCAATCTTGATTCAATTTTTAGAACTAGAAAAAGATGAAGAGTAAGTTGAATCGAAATTAAAGTTAATCTACATTGATTGAAACGGATATTAATTCATACTTTGTTAAATGACGCGTATAAAAATAACTCAAATATTAATTATGATAAGAGGCCAGCAAATTGAAAAATAAATTGAACGCAACAGACAAAATTAATTACGCGGTTAGACCGATAACACAAAACTTTGAATTTTAAACTTGTATTACTCGGGGAATATTGTGAGTTCAAGACAATAATCTCCCACCCGTATTATCTCGTTCTGTATAAAAAATTAATTCTGTACTATCTGATAGAATTAATTTAAAAAATGCGAAAAATACGTTGAATACTGAATACGGTGAAGCCCGATCCGACTTTCCGTTATTCAACATTCCATGACGGAAACCGAAACGAACTTCAATCACGAGCTTTTGAGTTAACTGTTGTGAAAACTGCGACCACACGCTCGCTTCATTCAATTTAAAATAAATTTATCTTTTTAGAAATAATTGGTAAATCTGTTATTGCAAAAAAATAGTCGTTCCAGAGGCTGTTCAACACCTGCGAAGCTTCGTGAAAGAAACTTCGAAAGCACGAAACTTGTGCTAAATTTCCATTAGATGGTATTTCATTCGTTTTTGTGTTATTTCGTAATCAGTACGTATCAGGCCTGTTTACGTCAGATACTCGGAATTTTACTATTGTATTTTTTTTCTATTATTTCAGAAACTCCAGAAAACTGAGGTCACTAATAACCTCGATCGTATTACGAGTACAGAGCAATATATATAAAGTATTATAAGATTCAACAACTGATTTCAGAACAGGCTTTATTCAACGTTAATACGAGAGGCGAGCTTAGGACTATGTTGCAAGTTCGGCTTACGAGAGTAGACTGACTCGATCAGAGCTAGAAGAATCTTTATTTCGACTAAAGCGGTGGAGCTTCCTACAAATTCTAATCAATAACGTGAGATTTTCAAGTAACAAAAATACACATAATAAAACTAAATTATGTAATGATGACTCTAGAATCTGTTTGGAGATGAGTCATAAAATATTTGTAAGACTGAATTTCAAAGGGATCTTTAGAATAGGTAAAAAAAAGTCAGAAAGGAAAAACAGTAAATAAAACAAATAAGAAGAATAGCCGGAAATAAGGTTGTCAGGAATATTCAGGAACATGTGTAGAAAACTTTATGTTAAAAATGTGACTTAACAATTGTTAACACATGGCACGTAACAGATCGACTCATCGACATGCTATACGTTCTTCTTACGGACGAGCTGCACATCTATAAAGTGACTCTAATTCCTTGTAATATAGGTATTGCACTAAAAGCAGCATTTATAATCCGTTCTCATTTTAAGATCATCTTAAGTAATATCTAAAAAGGCTAGTACAAATTCTCTGATTAGTTTATAACATCTTAATACTGTATTTAAAATAATCTTAAAGGACCAACTACAAATAGTGGTCGAAGTTTGTTCACATTGCTTGAAATTTTCAAAATTTTTTATACTTAAAACGAGATAAATATACAAGATGTCTCAAAATTCACGACTCAAAATACTATAGTAGGATAGTTCTCGAAAAATTAAGTAAAAAAATTGTTTGTAAATTTTTATTTTAAGCCAAGATTTTTGAGATAAGAATATAAAGATAGCCAATTACGAACTATGTATTTAGATAGCCACATATCTGAGTCGCGCGTGCGATAGTATTATAGGCTTTCTACAATAAGCTACTATCTAAGTTTTAAGTCTTGAGAAATTGACCGAAATCACAATCGAATGTGAAAAGAATAATCAACTATGATTGATCAATTTCTTCAAAAGCTTAAGACTAGCTAATGACTTATTATAAAAAGCCCATTAAGGCTGGAGTACAGATCTTTGCATATCGCATAATGCATAAAGCATAAAAAAATAACAGTGAAAAATGTAAAAAAGCCTATCAGAGCCTACATCAGCTGTTCGGATGCACAGAAAATTCTTTAGTTTCGTGTGAATGTAACAAAACAACAAAAAATATACGTTCCAACTCTTCAATTAGGATCCTTATCAATTTAAAATATATTTATCAATTTAAAATATAAATCGAAATTATAAAAACATAAATTCCAAGTTGATGATTCCCGACAATTTAGTTCGTTTAATTCTTCTTTATCTAAATTATATAAAGTAAAAGTTGAAATTTGCGTTTATTGATTTGCGGTTATTGAAATTCTTTCGAGCTTCACTTTATATATTTGTTTATAAGAAAATTAATCAATCAGAATTTTGTATTTCATGGAAAGAAAAGAAATAAAAAACTTTGATTGGTTCATTTTCTTATGCATTATGTGTGATACGTTATAGCGATTCTGTACTTCTCCCTTAGTGCGCACTGATGAGTGCGCTTTCATTAAAACTTATAGTGACTATTTAAACTAAGAGGTACTCAAACCGCTGAGAGCATTGCGTATACAAATTTGAGGCATTACTGGGCATTACTAGACATTACTTAAGAGGATTGTGTATCATAATAAGCGGAGATTATTACTAGGGTATTAATGGGCATTGCTAGGCATTAGTAGGTATTGATTTATACAGAGAAAAAAATAAATTTAAATAATATATTTATTTGAATACTGCCAACTAAACATTTACTTACAATAAATAAATATTTACTTAATAAAAAGAAATGATTGTTAAATCAAATTAATGTTTTTTGTATCAAATAAATCTATTTTTATATTTAATAAATATTTAGTTTGGTACTATTCAAATAAATATTTATTGAAATTTAGAATTTTTTTTCAGTGTACATAATTTTGATTAGCGATTTATCTCTTGATCTAAATCTATATAGTCTATAATTGACTATATTTAAATCCTTATATCTATATAGAAACTATTGGAAAAAAGTCTTTTTACAAGTTGGTAAAAAGACTTTTTCCCAACAATATCTTCGTTAAAAATGATCAAAATTTAAATTAAAAAAAACATTTTTAAAGCTTAAAATCTCTACTTTTGAATGATTACTATATTTTTGAATTTATGTGAGTTTTGTAATTTTTGCATATAGAAAACTATGAGCTGGAAAAGATGAAAAATTTTCTTTTCATTTTGTAGGTCTGTAGCGTGTCCAAAAAAATTTGAACAAATTTTCGACTATCTGTCGTAAAAGCTTGAAACTTTCTCTACAAAATCGTTTTTTAAAAATATTCGTACAATTTTTTGTTTCTGAGTTACTCGCGTTACTCTGAGTTACTCTGAGTTACTTATTAAGTAAAAAGGAACATTCTGAACTTTATCGTTTCTACTTTATTATTCGTAACTTCGTTAAAAATCATTGTATCGCAATTATAAATATAGATTCTTAAAGCTGAAACGTTGCTTTTTATCCTGAAAATCAAGGAGTGTAATTGTCAATTTTTTAAAAATAGAATATACGGATTGCTAAGTCTTTTTATCGATTTGTAAAGGAACTTTCTACCTAACCCAATATATTATTTTAAACAAATTTATGAATAACTTCTTTTACTTAATTTTTCAAAAACTTTCTTGCATCGAAAAGGGAGAAAGTGAAGATGCTGAGAGCAAAAAGTGCAAGTAACGCGAACAGATCTACGGCTTCTCTTTCGAATGTGCTGACCTAGCAGAAGAAATAGAGCAACATATAATGCGTTTCAACGAATCGCGACGACATTGTTAGTTCGCTAGGTCTCAACTCAGAGCTTTGAGGACTTTGAGGCCCCGTTGTGAGCCATCGGTGCAGTAACCGCGCGTGCAAATCTCATTCGCGCAAGCGCGGTAAGATTCAGATTCAAACACACTGACGCGCCTTCGTAAAGAACACGCGTAATCTCGAGAAAAATATGGTTAACTCACCGAGAGTTCCGCAAAGTAACAACAGCAAGGCAAGTGATGTAGGCAGTGCAATGAGAAGCCGGGGCTTCGCCCCGGACTGCCGCGCGACGCATTTTCCCAGCATCGTCAACGGTCCCCGAATCCACCTCCACATCCAATGGCGGTCCAGCGTCTAATGTCCTCGGCATCTATCCTCTCCTTTTTGCGTCGCTGACCTCTTCCCGACGCTCCCTCCTTTTTTTTTGGCCCGCGAACTTTAAAAGTTTCAACGATCACTACACACACTGTTTCCACACGCGCCTTTCATCATGTCCCACCTCTTTTGCATTAACTCTATGTATATCCATATATATATATATATATATATATGGATATACATAGAGTTAATGCAAAAGAGGTGGGACATGATGAAAGGCGCGTGTGGAAACAGTGTGTGTAGTGATCGTTGAAACTTTTAAAGTTCGCGGGCCAAAAAAAAAGGAGGGAGCGTCGGGAAGAGGTCAGCGACGCAAAAAGGAGAGGATAGATGCCGAGGACATTAGACGCTGGACCGCCATTGGATGTGGAGGTGGATTCGGGGACCGTTGACGATGCTGGGAAAATGCGTCGCGCGGCAGTCCGGGGCGAAGCCCCGGCTTCTCATTGCACTGCCTACATCACTTGCCTTGCTGTTGTTACTTTGCGGAACTCTCGGTGAGTTAACCATATTTTTCTCGAGATTACGCGTGTTCTTTACGAAGGCGCGTCAGTGTGTTTGAATCTGAATCTTACCGCGCTTGCGCGAATGAGATTTGCACGCGCGGTTACTGCACCGATGGCTCACAACGGGGCCTCAAAGTCCTCAAAGCTCTGAGTTGAGACCTAGCGAACTAACAATGTCGTCGCGATTCGTTGAAACGCATTATATGTTGCTCTATTTCTTCTGCTAGGTCAGCACATTCGAAAGAGAAGCCGTAGATCTGTTCGCGTTACTTGCACTTTTTGCTCTCAGCATCTTCACTTTCTCCCTTTTCGATGCAAGAAAGTTTTTGAAAAATTAAGTAAAAGAAGTTATTCATAAATTTGTTTAAAATAATATATTGGGTTAGGTAGAAAGTTCCTTTACAAATCGATAAAAAGACTTAGCAATCCGTATATTCTATTTTTAAAAAATTGACAATTACACTCCTTGATTTTCAGGATAAAAAGCAACGTTTCAGCTTTAAGAATCTATATTTATAATTGCGATACAATGATTTTTAACGAAGTTACGAATAATAAAGTAGAAACGATAAAGTTCAGAATGTTCCTTTTTACTTAATAAGTAACTCAGAGTAACTCAGAGTAACGCGAGTAACTCAGAAACAAAAAATTGTACGAATATTTTTAAAAAACGATTTTGTAGAGAAAGTTTCAAGCTTTTACGACAGATAGTCGAAAATTTGTTCAAATTTTTTTGGACACGCTACAGACCTACAAAATGAAAAGAAAATTTTTCATCTTTTCCAGCTCATAGTTTTCTATATGCAAAAATTACAAAACTCACATAAATTCAAAAATATAGTAATCATTCAAAAGTAGAGATTTTAAGCTTTAAAAATGTTTTTTTTAATTTAAATTTTGATCATTTTTAACGAAGATATTGTTGGGAAAAAGTCTTTTTACCAACTTGTAAAAAGACTTTTTTCCAATAGTTTCTATATAGATATAAGGATTTAAATATAGTCAATTATAGACTATATAGATTTAGATCAAGAGATAAATCGCTAATCAAAATTATGTACACTGAAAAAAAATTCTAAATTTCAATAAATATTTATTTGAATAGTACCAAACTAAATATTTATTAAATATAAAAATAGATTTATTTGATACAAAAAACATTAATTTGATTTAACAATCATTTCTTTTTATTAAGTAAATATTTATTTATTGTAAGTAAATGTTTAGTTGGCAGTATTCAAATAAATATATTATTTAAATTTATTTTTTTCTCTGTATAAATCAATACCTACTAATGCCTAGCAATGCCCATTAATACCCTAGTAATAATCTCCGCTTATTATGATACACAATCCTCTTAAGTAATGTCTAGTAATGCCCAGTAATGCCTCAAATTTGTATACGCAATGCTCTCAGCGGTTTGAGTACCTCTTAGTTTAAATAGTCACTATAAGTTTTAATGAAAGCGCACTCATCAGTGCGCACTAAGGGAGAAGTACAGAATCGCTATAACGTATCACACATAATGCATAAGAAAATGAACCAATCAAAGTTTTTTATTTCTTTTCTTTCCATGAAATACAAAATTCTGATTGATTAATTTTCTTATAAACAAATATATAAAGTGAAGCTCGAAAGAATTTCAATAACCGCAAATCAATAAACGCAAATTTCAACTTTTACTTTATATAATTTAGATAAAGAAGAATTAAACGAACTAAATTGTCGGGAATCATCAACTTGGAATTTATGTTTTTATAATTTCGATTTATATTTTAAATTGATAAATATATTTTAAATTGATAAGGATCCTAATTGAAGAGTTGGAACGTATATTTTTTGTTGTTTTGTTACATTCACACGAAACTAAAGAATTTTCTGTGCATCCGAACAGCTGATGTAGGCTCTGATAGGCTTTTTTACATTTTTCACTGTTATTTTTTTATGCTTTATGCATTATGCGATATGCAAAGATCTGTACTCCAGCCTTAATGGGCTTTTTATAATAAGTCATTAGCTAGTCTTAAGCTTTTGAAGAAATTGATCAATCATAGTTGATTATTCTTTTCACATTCGATTGTGATTTCGGTCAATTTCTCAAGACTTAAAACTTAGATAGTAGCTTATTGTAGAAAGCCTATAATACTATCGCACGCGCGACTCAGATATGTGGCTATCTAAATACATAGTTCGTAATTGGCTATCTTTATATTCTTATCTCAAAAATCTTGGCTTAAAATAAAAATTTACAAACAATTTTTTTACTTAATTTTTCGAGAACTATCCTACTATAGTATTTTGAGTCGTGAATTTTGAGACATCTTGTATATTTATCTCGTTTTAAGTATAAAAAATTTTGAAAATTTCAAGCAATGTGAACAAACTTCGACCACTATTTGTAGTTGGTCCTTTAAGATTATTTTAAATACAGTATTAAGATGTTATAAACTAATCAGAGAATTTGTACTAGCCTTTTTAGATATTACTTAAGATGATCTTAAAATGAGAACGGATTATAAATGCTGCTTTTAGTGCAATACCTATATTACAAGGAATTAGAGTCACTTTATAGATGTGCAGCTCGTCCGTAAGAAGAACGTATAGCATGTCGATGAGTCGATCTGTTACGTGCCATGTGTTAACAATTGTTAAGTCACATTTTTAACATAAAGTTTTCTACACATGTTCCTGAATATTCCTGACAACCTTATTTCCGGCTATTCTTCTTATTTGTTTTATTTACTGTTTTTCCTTTCTGACTTTTTTTTACCTATTCTAAAGATCCCTTTGAAATTCAGTCTTACAAATATTTTATGACTCATCTCCAAACAGATTCTAGAGTCATCATTACATAATTTAGTTTTATTATGTGTATTTTTGTTACTTGAAAATCTCACGTTATTGATTAGAATTTGTAGGAAGCTCCACCGCTTTAGTCGAAATAAAGATTCTTCTAGCTCTGATCGAGTCAGTCTACTCTCGTAAGCCGAACTTGCAACATAGTCCTAAGCTCGCCTCTCGTATTAACGTTGAATAAAGCCTGTTCTGAAATCAGTTGTTGAATCTTATAATACTTTATATATATTGCTCTGTACTCGTAATACGATCGAGGTTATTAGTGACCTCAGTTTTCTGGAGTTTCTGAAATAATAGAAAAAAAATACAATAGTAAAATTCCGAGTATCTGACGTAAACAGGCCTGATACGTACTGATTACGAAATAACACAAAAACGAATGAAATACCATCTAATGGAAATTTAGCACAAGTTTCGTGCTTTCGAAGTTTCTTTCACGAAGCTTCGCAGGTGTTGAACAGCCTCTGGAACGACTATTTTTTTGCAATAACAGATTTACCAATTATTTCTAAAAAGATAAATTTATTTTAAATTGAATGAAGCGAGCGTGTGGTCGCAGTTTTCACAACAGTTAACTCAAAAGCTCGTGATTGAAGTTCGTTTCGGTTTCCGTCATGGAATGTTGAATAACGGAAAGTCGGATCGGGCTTCACCGTATTCAGTATTCAACGTATTTTTCGCATTTTTTAAATTAATTCTATCAGATAGTACAGAATTAATTTTTTATACAGAACGAGATAATACGGGTGGGAGATTATTGTCTTGAACTCACAATATTCCCCGAGTAATACAAGTTTAAAATTCAAAGTTTTGTGTTATCGGTCTAACCGCGTAATTAATTTTGTCTGTTGCGTTCAATTTATTTTTCAATTTGCTGGCCTCTTATCATAATTAATATTTGAGTTATTTTTATACGCGTCATTTAACAAAGTATGAATTAATATCCGTTTCAATCAATGTAGATTAACTTTAATTTCGATTCAACTTACTCTTCATCTTTTTCTAGTTCTAAAAATTGAATCAAGATTGAAGTTAATTTACATTGATGGAAATGGGTATAAATCAATAAGTACATCTGTCGTTTCTCGAAAGCTCATACGACATTCGCAATTCGATTCGATAATTTTGTCTCGTAAGCTCGTTCTTTGATTCAGGCAAATTTGTTATATTAAGCATTAATTATTGCGACTTATGTTTCCGAGCGATCACGGATGGTCGATCATAAAAGCTATGAACTTACTGTGTGTATGGTTAATAGTTGTTTGCAATGCTTACGTAATCATACACGGTGCAAAATTAACATTTGACCTAGATATTTTCCCACGATATACGGATTTCAATTAGTTTCTAATAATAACGATAAATTTATTATTAAACAGTTTGTAATTCGCGCATCGATTATTTGTATATGAATCGCTCTGTAACTTTTTTAACTGAGACACGCACGACTGGTGTTGCAAACAACGTGCACGATAAAAGAGGATAAAAGAGATAGCAAAATTGCTAGGAAAATCAAGTCGCGTTTTGGCACGAGCTGACTAAAAAGTTTCAAAAAATAGAAAGACAAGAAAGTTGCCCGTTAGACAATTTGCACTCAAAGAAGATGCATTCGAGCGAATAATGTTGTTTCAGTTGAACGTGACACTAAAAATGTAGGTTTGCGAAAAACTTTCCTGTCACGATTCTTACGATTACAATTGATGAATGTCAGATGACAATTACTAATTTTGATCCCACAATTGATCGTTAATCTGTTTGTTTCGAGAACTAAGAATCGAAAGAAAATTGAGTCATTATTCATTTGTTTTTTGATAAATCGTAAATAAAAATATCGTGAATACCCACGAGTCGCGTGGCTATAAATCTTTTGTGACAATTACGTATTTGTCGGACTTTCCAAGAACTATTTTTCATTTACTTTCAGTCGCGTACATAAGTGTATTAAGTTCGTTTAAAAGCTAGTCAATATAATATCAGCGGTTTACTGTTTATTGACATTCCGCATTGATAATCTCTTTTGTAGATGTGACATTACGTAATATATATATTTCTCTATAATTTAAACAATCGCTCCTTCAACATAATTAAATGTTGTGATATTTTTATTCAAATGTTATAAAACATTTTACACAAGTTTTATATTGTATATATTCATATACACATGATTTTCTTTTATTCATAAAGTAGAATCTCATAATTGAAGTACTACTTATTATATATTTTTATATATTATTATATATTTTTTCTGCAATATTTAAATTGCTTCGTAAATTCATTTAGTTCTTTTATTTCAATTTTGCAATTTCTTATTAGATGCTACCTAAGAGGTTAAAAAAATATGTATACAATTGCAAATTGAAATAAAAGAATAAAATAAATTTATGAAATAGGTTAAATATTGTTCTAAAAAAACGAATCAATATTCTTCTGATTGTTTAAAAGAGAAAGAATATATATATATATATATCATTTATAAACAAAGATTATATTTTTTCAAAATACGTGTATTTTCAAAACACAAATAAAAACACACAGAATTTTAATAATTTTATTAAAGCGAATGAAAGCAATTAAATGAGAAACTGACTCGTCACTTTGTTTACCCGTAAAGAGAAGAAACGAACACAAAGGATTTATATATAAAGGTTATATAGAAGAGTTCTTCTCGATAACACGTTCGATGCTTCTGTCACTCTAACGAGATACGAAATGGGTTTACCACCGTTTACCGACTGACGTGATACGACTTATCACGGCACGAATTATTGCAGGAAGAAGCGAAAAAAGAGGATGCATCACCTGACTGTAGGCGTGTCGTCTTTCCTCGTTTCCTCCCAAATGCAAAATTAGTTTAGCTGATACGCCTAATGTGCGTAGTGTTTGTCAGCGTAGTATGGCATATTGATGCGAGTTGCGGTAACTCTGTGAATTACAACGCGGTATACAGCATGCTCGCCTTTTGACTGACGAACCATGCGAATATGCTAAAATGATCTCGTTCTAAACTATTCCATGATAATTAATTAGGAAATTGGTTAGATACGTTCATATTATATTGGTCTGTTTTCCCATATATCGTGAATGAATTCGTGCGAATTATTAATCTGTAAATTAATTCATAAAATTTATAAATGTAAGTGGCGCGTGATACATATATAGGAACAATTTCTATTTCCCATTCCATTCGCGACCTTGCGAGTTGCTAAATTCAATTTTTCATGTTTTGTTTGTATTGTGTAATTTGAAACTTTGGACAACTTCGTCCCGCGAGGATTATTATTCGCTTATATTTATCTCTGTCAGTAATGACTGTTCCGAAATGGCATCGGTATATCGATCAGTAGCAAACAAATAAGTGGAGGAAACGAATGATTCGAAATGGATTCTTATTTTTGTTTCACGCAATGAGAGGATCTTTGAACGTTTTGATACTTTTATAATTATTTCTTCGTTTAAACAAAGTTCTCTCTTTAGTCACAGAAGTCTATCTATTACTTACAATAGACTTCATTAATGAATATTTCTAAAAATACTCGTAAGAGTAATGAATAGGAAGATAACGCATAATGGTACTTTGGTATCTTAGCTCTCTGTATGATGAGAGATTTTTAAATATAGCTTTATAACTGTTGACACGCACGCAATATGAAACACTGCTTCTGTTGATTGCATATATAATATTCTACAAGTTCTTTCACGTTCCTTCGCGCTTTTACACAAAGTCATTGTTTAAGTAGCAGTATATGAGAAATTCTATTGCACGTAAAGAATAAAGAATTGCCCTTTACAAATATTTAAGAACTACGTTTTTTAAAGCATTTTCGGTGAGGAAAGTTGGATGATAGACGCGTTGCTAGGAGATTCACGTTTCTTTCTTCTTTTTAGAATGTAGCCGGATACAAAGGGTTAAAAGGCCAAAGGTCACGGGAGAAACGTGTAATGGCAAGCGAGGAAATGAGAGTTGCGAACATTATCGATCTCCGTACCCGAGTTACCGCAATTCGCGTCGATTCGGACGGGGCGTCCGATTGGGATCGTTACGCGCGTCGCGTGTGTATCTCCCGGGTGGAAATTTTTGGCAAAATTGATAATTTGATAAAAGTTCGAACGTGCCAGGCCAAGTCGAGTAGAAAAGCGTGTAAAACTGCCTTTCTTTCGTCGAAATTGTCGGAAAGCGTCGTAAACAATTCGAGGGCGCGCGAAGGCGAAATATAACGACAAAGAGGAATCTTCGCGACTCCGGATCTTGCACTGTATTGCAGCTTTATTACCTCCTGGGAGAAGGTGAGAGACAGAATTGGGGCAAGGAAGAGAGCTCCGGTTGTATTCACATTGTAATCCGTGAAAGGTATTTCGGTCGTCTTTGTCTTCATATGCGACTCCGATTTGCTGCAGCACCTTACTGGAAAATATGAAACGTACAATACAACGGCTCTTTGGATCATCTTTCACATACCCCCCCCCTCCACACACACACACACGCGCGCGCGTAGATTCCTTACTTAATCTGCAATTTTTTTTCATGAAAAATATCGAGGGAAAGATATTATTTGTTGATAATTTTAATTTTTTAACATTAAATTTTTTAAATTAATTCTTATGTAGCAAATCTTTTACAAGACCATTTGAAATTAGTTGAAGAATACATGACGTTTTACTGTTTTGAAAATTTGAAAATTTTTAATTTTTGTTTTTTTAATATTAAAAGGTCTATTTTGATTTCTTGATATTCTTTGTAAAATTAATTTTATATGTATATTAAAAGAGAGGATTGTTCCAGAGAGAGAGAAAAGATGATTTAATACGACTTTAGTATATAAATAAGTTCTTAGTTATTTTTTGAAAGATATTATCTATTAATGTGCACCTTTTTAGCATTAATTTTCGTTTAAACTAAAAATGTACTTAAATATCTAACTGCGAATTGTCATATAGCTTTCTAAATGTAACTCTCTGGTCATTCAATCTTTATTAATAGAGAAATAATTGAGCGCAGAAATACACCATTGTTAGGACTATCTAACCGCGGGAATTTATATATTTTTTTTATATCCTTCATTTAACCAATGTATATACATATTGCAATTTTCTACTATAACGGAGCATATTATTGTAGGATATATTAGAGCAGATTAACATCGTTTAAT
>Ga0157364_1002736_pt1 | contig 16697 bp, 9 predicted proteins | sample AttsexASBM2_FD_111476 | JGI IMG/M metagenome (GOLD analysis project Ga0157364, IMG submission 111476) | Fungus gardens microbial communities from leaf cutter ant in Ribeirão Preto, State of São Paulo, Brazil - Atta sexdens ASBM2 | ecosystem: Host-associated > Fungi > Mycelium > Unclassified ... | reverse complement strand
CTTCGTAGTATTTTAAACTCGAAGAATTGGAAAGAACTTGTTACGCAAATTTTAAATTGACATAGAACTTTATACCTTTCTACAATTGATAATTCCGAGTCACCAACATAACGTAAACCGTGAAGACTGCTACACGAGCAATACTGCTTGGCAAGCTCGCCAATTTCTGTGAGTTTCTGATGCTTCTTTCCAGTCTTCAATCTAGAAAGAATAATACTAGATTAGATAGATGTGTATTGTTAGCATTTAATTAAAATGATTTTTACTTTTCAGTTTTTTCGCTTTCTTGATCGTTGTTCTTGTTCGTGGCTGATTCTTTTGCGAACAAATTATTGTTGTATCTCGATCTCAGCGTAAAATCTTGCAACCGATACATACCCTACGCATAGTCGAGATGCTTATTTTATTGCTCACATCTTATCTTTGATTAATAATGTAGGAAAGAACACTTTTACTATAGCATATTTAATATTTAACTACTATTAAATTAATAATAATATTAAACTAATAATAAGAAAGAAGGGCTAGATACAGATCCAAAAATAATTTTGTTGGATTATCAAAATAATTATGTAGAATGTTTAAACAATGACAATGGTGCAAAAAGTTTTAACATTCTGGCAACTAATTTAAGCATCTTATATTTCGATGGTCAAAACAAAATTATTTTCAATTTCTGTATGCGACTAAATTTTTAGATAATTCAGCAAAATCGTTCTTTTCATATGCATTTCTTCTCACATTCAATTTCTTCGTTTAGAAGATGAACGAAAGCAACTTCGCGGACTTTAATCTTACCTTCAAGTGATCACGAGACGCGAATCCCTCTAGCTGTTGAGGTGGTCTATAGGGATTCTGTAGGTGCACGGTGTTGACGGAGTACGATGGAATAGTGTTGCTAGTTTTTAAATCAAATTGCGCTCCATCGGCGTCATTATAGTACTTCTCATCCGAAGGATGATTGCGGTTGTAGGTTCGCGATGGCATCATGGATGTGTTGAATATCTTCATATTAACGAAATCGGATGCTCGATCGACGTTCATGACATGTGTTAATATTTGCGCATCATTCCACGGGTTGAGGATCGCTTTTCTTTTCTTTCGTTTCAATGAATCCTCCATTTCAGGATCATTCTCTCTCTCGATTCATTGCGATCTCCCCTGACCCTTTCAATGACTTTATTTCTTGACGCAGATCACTCTATTAAAATTCGGCAAATTTTCTTTCTTTGAAAAAAGAAGAATGCTAATTGCTTGCATTCACAGTTTTTTTCTTTCTTTTCAATTATTCTCCTTTACTTGAGAAACTTATCCCAGATGATTTTTTAATAATTAAAAAGATCCTCTCCAATTAACATTAATCTCCACATTATTTAATATTAATTACAATTAGTATTATTTATTGTAACAATTCTTTATCGTACAAGGAATGAGCCACTTATTGCGAGTCTCTTCGAGCGATATTGTCGTCTAATCGGGAAAAAGTTCCGCTGATTTTGTCGTGGGACTTTTCCAAACTATCCTCTAAGACGGCCGACAGTTAACTGACGTATAACAATAGCGATGAGCATCCTTCTAACTTTCGCGATATGATGCTCGCATCGTATACCTCGTACTCGTATGCATATTCACGCTCATGATCTCCTAGATAAATAGACATTATTATTACTCCATTATCATATTAACAAGACGAATTGCAAACCAACATTACATAAAAGATCGCGAGATAATCGCGACATACGTTATTACGTTCTCTTATTTTTTTATGAAGATACAATCAAACTTAATTCTAATGATAGATTTTTTTAATAAATTCAAAATAGATTTTCTTTTCATAGGAAAATTCCTGATAAATTGTTTTTAGTATCTTCCCAAACAACACAAAGTTTAAAATGGAGACACAAAGAGATAATGATAATAATATATAATAATTGATAATAATAATTTTATTACATATACTTACAAAAAAAGATGCCTTTTAAAATATTTTTAGACATATTATGTCAGACGTGATTTTGAACTTTGGCTAATGTTCATATAGTTTGTTTTTATTTTATTTCAAGACCGTTTAATGTCTTAAAACTACGCTAATGCGGCTTTGTGATTAGTTTATGATTGTTTAAGATAAGACGCGATCTTAAATATAAGAACTGTCTATAAATATCTTGGTGTTGTCTAAGATGATTTTAACTCGAAATTTCGATATCAATTTTAGAAACGACAGTTAGAATCGCATACATCCGCTTACAACTGCAATAATAATCCCCTCCACATTGGTTTAGCATTTTCTGATTATCCACGAAGTGCATTTTTATATTGACGTGAGAAAAGTATAACAAATGATGTAAAATTACATTTAGCTATAAAATTATAGTTAGCTATAAAACGATGAGAAAACGTTCGATAAATGTGACTTATCTTTTCATGTCTACTCTTTCATGTGCAGAATATCTTGTTTAACAATAAACGAGTACACAAAAGTGACAGTCCCCTTTTTTTTTCTCAGTAATCGAATATACATACTTTGATACGATCCGACACTCTACTTACAATAGAATTTTTCGAATCGCTTTTATTTAATATTTGCGATCACGAGTCCACGTGTTCGTAATGTATATAAATCGAAAAAAGGAGGAGTGCATTCGTGAAGAAAAGCACAATCTCTCTCTCCCTCCTTCCTTCCCCCTTCTCTCCCCCTCCCTCTCTCTCTCTCTTTCTCCCCCCCCCTCTCTCTATCTACCTATCTATCTATTTATCTATATATATTGAACAAATGTCCCAAGTATTAAGATGATTTCTAACGACTTATTAGACATTATTGAGATATCATATGACGTCTCAAGAGACGTCACTTTATTACTTGGGCTTGAACGTCACTTTGTTACTCGGGATCGGGCCATCTTTATTTTATCCAATAAATTTTACTCGAGCGTTCTTGATTCAAGTCGTACACTTAATTGTATGAAAGCACATCTTTTGCTTGGGAGGAAGAAAAAAATCATCACATATGAGAGAAAGAAAAACAAAAAAATACCGCGTCCTAATGATGCATCCCGTTGCTTTGTATGCATCGTTACAAAGTACACAATGATCCACTATTACAAATTGAATCGATCGCGTGTATCACCGATGCATACACAGGATAGATCGATTGGGAAGTGCACGTTGTCGCGCGATTATAAACTGTTACGTGTTTATGTATTAGTCACAATGTAATGGGGGTGGAGCATTCTGCGCGATTGTTATCCTTAAGCAAGGGTGACGGATGGATTAATTAATAAAATGTTCGCATACAAACTTATCTCGCATCATACGCGCAAATTTTTTTCTATTTCGCGCTGTTTTGTCTCTTGAATTTATCGTTAATGCCTGTTTCTATGAACGTAGATTAATTTCAATCTCAATTCTTATAGTTTTTATCTTTTTCTAATTCTTATAGTTTTTATCTTTTTCTAATTCGTAGAACTAAAAAAAGACGAAGAGTTAGTTGAACAGAAATTTAAGTTAAACTATGTTAATAGAAACAAGCATAAATTATTAACCCCTTTGTGCCACTTTCAATATGGTACACTTGAATTTTATTATATGCTACAACTTTTTTATTAATAGGAGCACATATAATACAACAATTAAAACTTCCACGAATTTTTTCATCGAGGAAGTTACGTATTTGACGAGTAATTTCTATCTTGATACATCGTTAAATATTGGCGTTTCGTAAACATTGCAGTTCACTTCATCATAGCAAGTAACTTGATACAGTATCACTCTGATGAAGTGAATTATAACATTTACGAAATGCTGGCATTTAACAATATATTAGAAAGACGAAGATAACCCATAAACCATATATCTTTCTTAAAGATAGTAATGCCCGTTTCTATCAATATAGATTAATCTCAATTTATTTTTCATTTTTTTTTATTCTTAGATCTAAAAAAAAGGTTAGTTGAATCGAAATTAAAATTAAATTACATTACATACAAACGGACATACATTTGCTAATCCTTAAATATATTCTTAATGGCATTTTTATGGAAAAAAATTTATTACAATGTATGTTCATTTTTATTCGATATTTTTGTACAATACCTTATATATTACACTTGTGATAAAAATATAATGTCCGAAGAATTAAATTGATATAAAATTACAATATTAATTATACATTAATTACAATATTAATTACATTATTAAATTCATTAGTTCTAATGTGTCGTGATGTTTTGATTTAATAATAATGTAATAGTTGATAATATTTATAATTTATTCATTTAATAACAATGTAATATTTGATATTTACAATTCATTTATTACGTTATTACAAATTATATCAATTTGAAATTATTAAACAATTTATATGCCTTGCATAATTTTAATTTTATAAGGGATATATTAAATACTTTTTAATGTAATTAATGCGAACGCTCTTTAATCGTCAAAAACGCAATAAATATAAATGAATGCGTGTCATAATGTAGATAATACGTAACACATCATTCAACTATATCTCTTATTTTGAAAATCCATAACCGATCAGTTAGATCACTATTGTAAACAATGATAGTGGCACCGAATCTACAATACAGAAAAGCATATGGAAAATCGCGATGAGACTATGGTCACGATAGTTTCATGCAATTTTCCATTGTTATGCATAACGAGACAAGAATGGTGAAGTGGTTACAGACTCGTTTGCAGGAAATGCTCGTGGAAATGTTTCGTGACCGCCTCTTCTGATGGATCGTCGTCTCAGCGTAAGTACAAGATAAACATTCGTGTTATTCTTATTGACGTTCAACGGCACGCGAGTCGAAACTGGCCGATCCGTCCGACTGATGTTCGTATCTTGAACGAAATGCCTTCCCTTCGTTTACCGGGTGAGAATGGCAATGATATGCCTATATGAAATTATAGGTGTTCGGAAGCAATTTGCTGGATAGACATCAATGGTCGACAATTTATTGTCACGCTTTGATTCGATACGAAACTGAATTTACGACACGTGATACACGCACAAGAGACATTAATTAATCTTTTATTTATGGAGGGGGGCGGTCAATGATAAATGAACAAAAAACATTTTGCTAGTAAGAACATCTAAATAATTCACATTGATTACGATAATGCAGATCATCGAGGAAAATTTACCATTGAACGGAATATCTAATAATTAGATGAATTGCGTGGAAGGGATGAGGAGACCTTGCTTCGAATAGTAGCAAGGTTAAGCTTTTTCTAGCTATATAATACTCTTTGTATAACGGCGATATTAGGTCACCGCCGTTTGTTCTGCACTGACGGTGTCATAAGCGACGATAATGATTATGCACGAGTGACAAGACATGCGCCTTTTAAATAGACACGTGATTCTATCATCAGCGTAATTAACAACGTGGTATTGCTTCTCATTAGAATTATGATATTTTGATAACAGTCAACTGTGATATTTCAACGGTTCTGCTCTTTGGCATTGTATAATTAATTATCATATCATTAAATTTATAGAGAAAATATGGTGGGTCTAGGCCAGCTTGTACTAACAAGCAAATAATTAATTTGCGACATGAAAAAATGTTCATTTTTGTTTAAAATTAATTACAATCTCTCTCTTTCTCTTTTGCACATTGTTCACAATGTTTATTTTGATGAAATAAAATTGATGTATCGTAATTTATTTAATTTTACATCGTTGCTTTTTTTTCATAAAATGATTCCATCTCTTGTTACAGGTAAAATGTCGTACAAGACTAGAAAGCGAAAAGAGATCGAGGAGCGCAAAGTAAATGATGGGGAACAAGACAATTTTTTTACCGATGAGATGAGGGAGGAGATGGAAACGATGTGGGAGGTAATTAAAATTTCTCATAATTATATTGGATTCTTAATTAGATAAAAAAAACACGACATTATAATACTTTTTCAGATACCACAAATTTTCCATTTCCTCTACTTAACAAAGGAATCTCTTAATATACCTCAGTTATCTTTATACGAAATGGAAAGGATGCTATTGATACCGAGGGCCTCTAAACATTTAGCAAACATCATGACGTGTTTGCTAAGGTGCATATATTAAATCCGATTAGATTTAACTATATGAAAAGATGACATTATAATACAAAATTTAATTTCAAAATTCTAGTTCCCCGATAACCAAAGTAAAGCTACGCAAGGTGCCACCGATGCCATATGAATTTTGGACCAATATTCTCGCGTATAAAATGTCAAGCTGGTTCAAAATTTATCGTGCGAAGCATAAAGACGCAACCAAAGTATGTATTGTCGTAAGTTTGTATTGCAAACTGATAATATTTATAATTTTTATAATTTTATATTAAATATGTACGCAACATTTTAGAACATACACATATATATATATATATATACATACACACATACATAACATGCACGACAGTGATCAGAAATATGATCAAAGATTTTTAGGTTCTAGAAACTATCGGTGTTGAACCAGAATTCTGGAGCGTTTTCCCCGAAACTTCGATGCTCGATGGCAAAGATTTTGAAGATCTTAGTTTCAAGCAAAGAGTCTGGTTGCTAAAAACTGTCTGTGATACAATCATGGTGAGTGATACAATCATTAGTGATCATCTAAAAAATAAAGAGTTGTTAAATTAAACTATCATAATTCTTGTAGCATACTAGAAAAACAGTTCAAGAAGACATGGTGAATCAACCATGGGAAGATCAGTTTGAAACAGTTTTAGGAATGGATCGTAATGGGGCAAGATACATTTATTTCCCTCAATTTATGCCGAACGATCTCAGAATTTATAGGCATTCTCTGGACAATAAGATCTTGTCAACTGTTAAGGTAATTCACTTATTCTTCTGTGAAATCTAAATAATGCCCATTTCTATCAACGTAAGTTAACTTTAATCTTGATTTGATTTACTCTTCTTCTTTTTCTAATCCTTGGAATTAGAAAAAGATGAAGAGTAAGTTGAACCGAGATTAAAGTTAATCTACAATTGGTAGAAACGAACCTAACAATGTCTACACAATTTTAAAAAACAATGTCTTGTTCTTTAAAAAAGATAATAGAAATATTATAAACGAATAATTGTTATAATTATATATCTTTCCCTATATCTTTAAATTACAATGTCTAATATAATGATCAATAAGTTTTAATAGCAATAAGTTTATAAATACGATTAAAAATATTCTCAAAAATCTCGGTATTCTAGGTATTCAAAAATCTAGAATCTTATATAGATAACATAGATATCTAGTCTCAGAAAGTTTTAAAATGTTACGATATTTTGTATAAGTTTTGCATATTTTACAATAGCTATGTAAACATATTAATTAATAAATTATGAATTTTGCAGCCTGTCAGACAAGATCAAGAGACGAAGAAGAGGAGCAAATTCATTAGATACAAAAAGAGAAAATTACAAATACACAACAATAACTTATCTGATCACAGGCTTGAAAATAGAAACGATGATAAAGATCTTAGTAATAACGACAGCACTACAGGTTCGTTCATCAGTGAGGATACGAATTTGAGTAGTATCAGCACGTGCAGTAATAACAACAACATAACCCTGGACACTATAAACAGGAAGCGTCGTAGGAGCTTGTCAAAAACGTCCGAGGAAAGTTCAAATGCAAGATCCAGCGGCTATGACACCCATAACTCCAGCGATACCAAATCTGTTGATGACGAGTCTTCGCCGATGTTCAAAGGTTTTACTAATACTCAGAATGATAATTGCAGTATAGGAATAATTAATGAAATGTTACATGATTTGAAAACTGAAATCGACGAAGAAAAAAAAATGAGTGAACGCGAAAGCAGTAATGAATTAATATCACAAGAAAACTTAGTCGAATTGTATAAAAATACTGTAATATCCTGTGGTGAAACATTTGATGAAAAGGATGAGAACGAGAAATCAGGTGATACTTTGTCCAGTAGTTCAAAAACAGACGACGAGAAATTGAATGAGATAATTAATGCCGAAAGTTCCAAATTATTTGAAGATGTATATTCCAAAAATATTCCCGCCAGTGATAATGTAAGTGATATTTCAATGAATTTGACATCTAAATCAGATGACGAGAAACTGAGTGAAACGAAAACTAGTGATAGTAATGTTAACACAAATGAAAACAGTTTAAATAAAAAAAGAACTTTTGAGTTATTTTATTCATCTTCCTCTATCAATAGTGCGTCATTAAGTGAAGAAGTGACTAGACAGTATCTGAATAAAACGCTACCAGTGATAGAAACAGAATCAAATAATTTGAGAGAAGGAATGAAACTACGATCTCGAAATGTAAAGCAGTACAATAAAAAACATACAACAGAAAATGAGATAAATGAAAGACAAGAAGTAGAAAACGATCAAATGAATGAAACAGATGAAGAAAATTTAAATGAGCGATTACAAACAAGCATAGAATACGATTTGGACAATGACGCAAATAATATTGATATCGATTATAATTTGCAAACATCCACGGATCCAAAGACAGATGAGTGCAAGCAACGTTTTGACAAGATGTTGTCTGATCTTAGCGTTTCTGATTTTTATCTTGTAGTTGACAGTGTAGAAGAATTACGGGATCTCATTGCCAATTTTTCAGAAAGTGATTTGGAAAGCAATAATTCTAGTAACGTAAGCTTTGCGTTATCTCTAACATTTTTAGCATTTTTGTCGTAGCCTCGTTCCATTAATCGTCATTAATACTCGTATAATATTCGTCCGATTATCTTTACATATCACTTGATCACTTTTTATTTGTTTAACTGCCGACCATTTCACAATAGTTCTTATTGTCATTTGATCATTGTTTCTCTTTCTCATTGAATTGGTTCTCATTGGATCTATATCAGATATCAACATAATTAGAATGCTCTTTTGAACTAATATCCATGCTATTGGTATATGTTACTTTTGCGACTTATGTAATCAATTATGTAAAAAAAAAATAGTTAAAATATTTAGTTGCGATATTTAGAATGCATGTCTTAATGAATAACAATTACTGAGAAAGACTAAAAGCAATGGTCGAAACGTTTATAATTAATTTTTTCATGTAAATTTGACTAATAAATTTGCATCGATATCAGCATGGCTATATGGCAGCATGATATATATCTCTCTTTTATTAATTTACTCTTACAATTAGAGTCTTTGCTAATTTATTGTCTAATATATTTTCATAATATTTTGTTGCATTGGCTAAAAATTACGCTGCGTTTACAGGCGGAAATTATTCCTTTGTGTGAAGTAAAGTTAATAAAGAAGTTGACTGAATTATTAAGTTCTGTGGAACCAGTAGAGACAACTTTAAAGGATGCAATGCGAAAAGCAAAGGCAAAACTTCAAAGGGAATGGTCTAATTTTAAAGAAGGGTATGTATAGCAACTTGCATTTTTATATCTTACAATGCGAAGTAATTGGACATTATTTCTAAAAATCTCATACATTGTCATAACGATCACAAAAAAAAATTATAATTAAAGATACTGTGAAATATCATTTCACTATTATTCCGCTTTATTAATGCACATTTACGAAATATTTTGATTTTGATCAATAATATACATAGCAAATAATGTTGTATATCTTCATAACTTTTCATATCTTTTCATTTTCATTGTCTGGAGAATTCGAATTACCTGACGCCTTGAGATTGCTACAATCCATGTGATTTACAATGTGGTCGTTGTCCACATTTCTTCTAGTAACGTTAAATGTTAATCACTTTTGTCGAGCATGTATGGTAGACAAACATGTGATGTGTTGTAGCAGTGTGGAGGATCAGGACTCATCCGGTGAGAGTGGTCTCAGCTCTAATTGGTGGGTTCTTGGGACGCAGGGCAGGGATCCACTCTCAATTCCCGGAGACGCAACGTTACAAACGTTATCGCAATCTGCCGTATCCCCACTTGGCACCAAAAACACACAAAAACAATCACAAGTCGAGAGTGAAAACGAAAGTACGGTCAAAGATTCTAAACAAAGTCACCACGAGAGCCGAGAGCCGAGTAATGAACGGCAAAATGGAAATGATAACAAACAGCCGGAGATCAAGGCGGCATCAGGAAGAAACGAAGTTGTGGAAGAAGAAAAGAAACTGGAAATCAAACAAGACGGAGAAAACGAGAATGCATCAGACGAAGGTATTCTTTTCCGTCTTTGATTTCTCATTCGATTGTCTTATTCTTCTTTCATATTGAAAATAATACATCCTTCGCAGATGCAAACCAGGAAACGCAACACAGTAGACGGGTGTTACGAGCACGCGGCATCTCTTCATACACAGAACAACTTTATTCAGATGACGAGAGCGATGAGGACGAGCTGGAGGAATGGGCCGACGTTGAGGCAGTATACGCGGCTCCCGGCACACAGGCCAATACATCCGCTTCTCACACTAATTCGAAAGAACGAAACGCTGACAACTGGTCGGACGAGGAGGACTCAGACCAAGATTGGATTCTACCGAGCTCTCGCAAAAGGAAAAATAAACGTTCGTGTGAGTATCCAATATCTTGAAGAAAAGCTATACTATTATATTTTTTTCTCTATTGAGGCTAGATTTTTCATAAAATTTATTTGAATATGAGAATATAATTAATAACAATTTTAATATGAAAGAATACTGGTAGAAAAAAATTGAAAGTATTATAAAAATTATTAAATTCTGTATCATGTAACACTTTTATAACTTCAATATTTGTACTGTTTTAGCTACCAATCGAAGATTAAAATCATTTGAACATAAAGTACAGAATATCACAGAAAATACATCTCAGAGTAATACGGCGTTTGATGTTTCTCATCCTAATGCGAAAATTGTTAAAGATAAGTTGAAGGATAAACTCAAAGATAACAAGAGAGAGCCTGAAAATGCAGCTACTCCGCAAATCTTTGGTAACACTGCTTCTGTAGCGAACAACAAAAATAAAAGAGAAGTGCCTTCCATGGACACGATTTGTAAGATTGAATCTGTCAAGAGTGTGCATTCGGAACTTGACATTAAGGATGAGGGTCCGATGTACGAGTCCAATTCAAACGCCACAAGCCAGCAATATGAACAGAGCAATTACGAACCCACGAATACGCAAAAATATTATTATATGGTACCACAGAATTCTGGAATGGTGTCCCAGGGGGCGATCATTCAGGGAGCTGTGCCGCAAACTCCGCATGCGACTTACTACATGCAGCAGCCTTACGTAATACAGGCTCCACAGAGCAAATATCTACCCCCTACTCAGCAACAACAGTTTGTATATCAACAGCAGAGTCCGCAGATAATGGCTCAACCGTACGTCAACAATACGAATTACGTATCTTATGTAGCGGTTGCAACACAGCCTCAAACAGAGTACATGGTTGCACCTGGACCGATGATAAATCAACTGAATTCGCAGAATCCAGTTCATTGCGCTCCCAGACCGCAGAATAGATACATGCAAAATAACAGACAACTGGCACCGCGACAGAACTCACAGCATTTTAATGGTACGGTAATAAGAAGCATTGGCACACCTGTCAGAGGTCAGAGACCCACCAATTCGAAAAATGTTCCTTTGTCGAGGCAAAAGCAGAAAACATCACAAACATCCAGCACAGAAAACAGCGGTCAGAAGGTCACATCTCTGATCATGCTCAGTGATAGCGATGATGAGATAGAAATGATCATTATGGAGAAAACGCCTAATACCTCAGAAAAAACTCCAACCAACAGAGCTAGATTATTGGAGTCTCAAAGAATTGCTAATCAATCTAGACAGAAACCTACAATTACTTCGGATATCACTGTCCCTTCAACAAAAGGTATTCTCTCACCGCAAATCATTCAACGAATGAGTCAGGGTGGTATATCCATCACGCCAGTGAAGAACAATCCACCGCCAACGACGAATGCCAATACGCAGTTAGTGGTAGTCGTAAACGAGACTGGCAGTCATTATGCCTTGGCACTACCCAATGGCAGCAAACTCATACTCACTCCGGAACAGGTAGCGCAGATTAGAGCTTCAAATGGAGGGAAACTAATTTTGTAGAACGTGTAATTAATCATATTACACAAATTGCGTGTCTTTGTTCTATTTCTTAAGTTTTCACAATCGCAATAACATGTAAATCTGATACATGCAAGTTTTATCTTCATACCTTGCCGATTTAGTCATTAGTCTGTAAAAACAGAAATTTATTGATGAGGTATATCTCATCAAATACAATCGCAAATGTTTGAAAAGAATTAAGTTAAAGATTTTTAAATAGATTATCTATCTTCCGTTATATGATGTACAAAGAATATTAAAAAAAATTATTTCTTAATTTTAATTAGTTTCTTTTCACAATGTGTATAGTAAATAACGATCTTAAGTATGGTATAATAGTATAAACTAGGAAATTGAAAATAATAGAATTTATATTAAAACTTCGTATTTCTTTCATATTCTTGGAACAATCACGCATGTATATTGCATGGGTACAAAAATAATGAAATTTTCGCTAAAAAAAATCGGGTTTATAATTAAAATTGCAGAATTAGTGCAAAATATTGTTATATTTGTAAAAAAAATATGAAAACGTTTTTTAATTTTTTTTTTATAAAGAATATTACGAATCACATAAATGCTTCATCGAATAATAACATGATATTGGATACATGCCTAAAATTCGAATAAATATTTATGTCTTTTAATTTTGTATTACAATAAATATAGAAATGAGATAATATTGTAAAATTAAAAGGCACTAATATTTAGAGTTTCATACAAAATTTATGAATTTCTATAAAAGAGATATTGATTCGATAATACGCAAAATAATTAACTTTTACATGTAAAATAAGCTGCTATTTAAAATAATTATTAATATTTGCAAGTTAAAAAATTATAATTTTGTTCACATATTTTTAATTTTTAATGTTTGTTGTGTTAATGTTATGTTAAGTATTAAATTTTAAAGAAGGCAATTAGATACCTCTCTTAATTGAGATTAAATCTCTCGTTTATGTTTTTTATATAATTGTCCTTTATAAATTTTACTAATATATTTTTGTAATTAACCCACAATATAAATGCATGTAATTTACATGAGAAAATTGTTCTTGAATATCACCGAAATTAATGTGCATTGGTCTATATGAATATATTATCATATTCTATATGAATATATTATCATGACATGATATCGAATATTATATTTCTCATGTATTAATTATACAGATAACAATGTATAAAAATAGAGATATTTCTCTAAATATAAATATTATTTTCTTTTCTCTATCTACATAACTAAGCAACAATGTTTTTTATGTTACAAAAACAATCTCACTGCAAGAAGAAAGTTAACACTTGCATTAAACCAAATAGGAACGTTAAATCGTTTAACACAAGTATTATGAATAAATGGTAACATAAATCAACAGCGGATCTGACCCAATCGAAAATGGGACGCAGTACTCATTAATTGGATTACAGGAACTCGGCGAATTTTTCTTAGTTGCATTCTCGACATATAAGATTAATAACATAACTAATGTGTTCATCGTATGAACGTTTTTTTTAACATTAACACAAGGCTTCTGGATGTCCTTGGATACAGCCGCTTTCTTACACTTGATTCTTCTTTCGCGCGTACGGTAAATCTTTATCGAAGGCCAGGAACTTGGACAGACGTGTCCCGTTATAAGGTGTGTTACTTCCCGGTGGATGAAGCCTCATCTAAAACAAAGGCCATCAGATAATCATATGCGTGACGATAGCGTAAATAATTTATCCATGAATCCATGTAATTTACATTTTCCTCTCGCACTCAACATTGATTAATTATTTATCTGCACTTAATCTTGGAGAACTACGTACCACATGCTCCTGAGTTTCAATATGTTCCTCGAGATATCGCAACACAGATCGACGACAAAAGAATATAATAAACAATATTTATTCTATCAATGCTTTATTTATATATGTAAATGTGATATGAAAGTAAAATCTTTGTGTACACAAATAGAGGAAATTTATAAAATATTTTATATTTGCAGATTCATGAAAAGTTCCATAGTTTTGTTCAGGCATCACGAAATTGTCGAAAAATTAGTCTTTTTTTATGAAATTCTTATACTTTATAAAATTCTGTGATTATATTTTTTTATCATTTTTAGATTATTATCATAAATAGATGAAATAAATTTTTTAAGATATCCATAACTAAAATCATCTATAAGCATTACAAAGTAAATGCTGGCGATACGATTAATAATGACTTACTAATATATGATTGATAAAAAACTATATTATTCGATTTCTCATATTAGCAATAATACATTCCAAAGCTCCGTCAAAGGATCACCCAGCTCCGTTTTGCGGTTAGTTTTATTAATAATGTTATACAAATAAATTCCCCCTTGACGAAGCTTAAACATTACAGAACCAAACTTTATTGTTCCTTATCATTTCACTAAGATAAGTGGAAAAATGTATATTATAAAATATCTCGTTATTTTATGAGTGTCTTGCTGTGTCTGTTAATTTTTTGTTATCCATTTCTTCATCTTGAATACACGGTGCGGCAGTGAGCTTGCTTATTGATGTATTTTTTTGTATATTTTGTATATTTTGCAAAGACAAACATAACATTATAACGTAATACAATATTACTTGATACCGTAATATGAAAAAATGGATAATTGATTTAAGGCAATAATTGCTTTATCTACGTCGCCGTTATTATTTTATTATAAGTATTATTTGTAAATAGTTGAGCTCCCTTCGATGCAGCAGCAGCCCCGAGCATTAGTATGATGTGGCTTTGACTCTATTTGGGTTTTATGATTTGCGTGCGCTTTGATTGCGGTCGTGCAGCATCATTCCCATTCTCTACTTCTCGGCGTCAATGACTCTCGCATTCCCATCCGGATTATTGAATCGCTTCTGCAACGAGAAAAAGACCGACACCAATCCGTTACACGCATTAAGGCGTTTTTGATATTACGACGATACAGGTCGAGCGTTCTTTTCTTTAACTTGAATAAAATTAATTTTTTACTGCTTGTATCTCATTTAATTAAAAATTAAGTAAACTTTTAAACTTTTGTAGAAGAGCAACACTGTTTTTGAACATCAAAAATATTGCTCTTCTATGAAAGAGAATATTTCTCTTTGGAAGTTTATTTCTTATTCTTCAAGTTGATTTTTATCTTAGTCATACGCATATTGTTTTTTTAAGCCATGTAAACAGCGTGTTTTTACCTCCATTTTCGCACGCGTAATTTACCACGATCCCAAATAAAACTAGACACTCACCATGATTCTGTACTTCTCCTTGCAAGCATACTCGGTCTCGTCCACGTCGTTGTAACAGTCGCTTTTGTAATCTTCGGGTATCGGATGACCCTCGAATTGACAAAGCCTGGAAAGCGGTCTTGCCTTGACGAGCATTTTCTCGAAACCAATAGGCTTGTGTTGCGGACAATAAAACACATCCGGAGTATTCTTATCAAAGACGATACTTTTGCGCATTATGTCGCCACATTGCACTACAACGAGCAGCGCCTACAACACATACAGACCAAAAATATTTTTCTAAGATGTAATATACATACATATAATTTAAAAATTTTTCAAGAATTTAAATTAATTATAATTAGGAAATTATACAAATTTCAGACGTTGCGGAATTATAAATTATTTTGCTAACGTTTAGTACAGAGTTTAATGGAAAGATGGCCGAAAATGGCTGGAATTTATATGCGATTTTAGTTAATTAATTGAGTCTTTTTATCTGTCAAAATATTGTTGGCGTTTTGATTTTTTTTTCTCACAGAAAGTTCTCGCAATGAGATATGCGTGGAAAGAACGATCAACTTTCGGAAATAAGATGCGCAAGAAATTGCATTCGCAGGACTGCAAGTGTCCCGCAATTGATGAAAGTCTGGTCACTTACAGCGAGTGCGACGAGCAGGCTGCAGACGTAAATGTTCCCTGCAAAAGCAAAAAGGTGAGTCAGAGTGGAAAAACTGCGCAACGTTGTAGAAAAAAAATCAAGAAAAAAATAGAGAAAGGATCCGGAATATTTACCAGCGGCAATCTATCCTTGCGCAAGTATAAACGTCACAATTCTGCCGTTAGAAACAATAATATGCCGAGGATAAGAACATAATATTGAGACCAATACCTTAGGACTTTTTTATTAATTTTTTAAATCATATTCATAAGTACCGTAATAAAAGATCTTTAAATTATTTTATATTTAGATCCCGAATTATTTCTCTCTAAATTCTTTAATTAATTAGTTAAATAATTTTTAGTTTATAATCAAAAAATTATTCAAGTAATTGAATATTTTTTTCTTTAAATTATAAAATAGCTTAATGAGATGTGTTCACATAATTCGTTCACAATTGTAAAACCCGCTGGACGTTCTTTAACTCAAAGATCCAAATTCGGATAATTTCTTTTCGTCATGATTGTAATTGCGTTGAATTGTAATTGCGATTACGAATCCAGATAACATTTTTTCCCTTCTTTTTTAATTAAATCAATTTCTTAGTACTGCAATAAATAGATAAATAGAATCTCTAAATTATCTTTATTTCTAAATATTGAATTATCCTTGAATTAATTACTTCAATAATTTGCTGATTAAAAAAAACCAAATATAAATTCAAAAAATATAAATTCAAGTAATTAATT
>Ga0157364_1002735_pt1 | contig 16700 bp, 12 predicted proteins | sample AttsexASBM2_FD_111476 | JGI IMG/M metagenome (GOLD analysis project Ga0157364, IMG submission 111476) | Fungus gardens microbial communities from leaf cutter ant in Ribeirão Preto, State of São Paulo, Brazil - Atta sexdens ASBM2 | ecosystem: Host-associated > Fungi > Mycelium > Unclassified ... | reverse complement strand
TCGTATATATTTTTGTTTTTTTAAAGCATATAGAAAGATATGTCTTTCGACTAATGAATAATTGTATGAAGAAAAGCACGTTTTATATTAAATGATTCCAAAAAGTTCTTTACTTTCTTTTACGTTTTTTTTTTAACTAAAAGCAACAATTTATCGAAGTATATACGAGCCATTTTGCTCTATTACGTGTATTTCAGTCTACAAGTAGTAGTCAGAAAGGGCGAAAGGTCTAAATAGTAACAAGAATAGGGTAGAACGTCCTAATCAAATACTAACAACTTGTTTCAAACGACCAAAAAGATGTACATTCGAAACAAGTTGCTGGCGTTTGATTAGGATGTTCTATCTCATCCTTTTTATTCTCTGAAGTTCGCCTTTTCTAATTATCACTTGTTCCTTTTTCTAAAAAATTGTCTTTGTAATAAAAAATTCAGCTCTTCTATAAGAATAATATTAAAAAATCACCTCAATTAGTATTTTGTCAGTAAATAAAAAAATTTCGAAATTGCGAAAAATTGATATCATGAAACTTTCAGAGAAACATGATAGAGCAGAATGGCTCGTATATATACTTCAGTAAATTGTTCATTCATAAAGTAAAAAAAAAAAAATTTTGGGATCCTAAGAATAAAGAAAAATTTTGTATCAATGTCAGTTATACATTTGTTTATTTTTTCTTTGTTGCTCACTAATTAAAAGTTGCTACACAGTTTAAATAAGTCATGCTATGTACGCGAAACATTAATAATAAATTTATATGAATTTATAAATTTTATTTAACGAATCTATAGAGCGCAAGAAATTTATATTTTAATAAATTTATTTCTTTTGTTGACAAAAAATTCTCAGAAACGCATAATACGGTAATATGATATAATAATATGATTATATGAAAATTTCCCATTATCCGTGTGATTATTATAAAATAATAATAATTAATTTGGCTAAATATACAAATAATTTTATGTTAAATAATTGATTACGTTTAATTCGTCACCTTTATGCAAAATTATCCAAAATAGTTATAGTCTCTAAATCTATTGATTAAGAACACTATGTGTTCTTTTAATATTGATATCCACTGTTACCATCGTTTTGTCTATTACTTCCAACATTCGCATTGTCACTACCGCCAATGTTGTTAGGAGAATTGGAAAAGTAGCCGCCGATATCATTGTTCAAATCACCAGCATTATCTCGGCCAAAAGATTGTCCTGCTATAAAACATAAATCGATTTATAATCAAAAAATTATAAATAAGTTAAAATATAAATAAAATAATTTATTATTTTTCTGCGGAAATTATGTGTTCTCTTTATTACTACTATTATATAAACAAAAATGAAAGAAAATGAGAGAAAAATCAAGTTTTTAATAATAAAATATTCTTCTTGATTTTTTTATTAGAATAATACTTCTTAACTTTAAAATTTGATTTTTTTAATATAAGATTTAATATATAGAATTTAAATATCTCTTATTATAAAAGTTTTTCAATATATTCTTGGAAATTTCCACTTGTCTTTCGCGTCTTTCGATTCAATTAAACGACAGATCGCAATCTTATCGCACCTGGTCTTCCCGACTGATAACCGCTGCTACCTCCGTTATTAAATCCACCGAGCTTTCCTTCGCCGGGGCCACCACTTGGATAACCGCCGTTACTACTGCCTCCATTAAATCCTGAGTTCGCAAAGCCACCGCTTTCGCTATTCGGTCGACCAGAAGAATAACCGTCATTGTTATCATTCAGTCCGCCAGAGCCATATCCTCCGTCGGCATTCGCTTCGCCCTCGTATCTAATTTGCGGTTTAAATCCATCCTGATCAGCCTCATACTCAACAATCTGCTTCCTACCATCTGGAAGCAAAACGTTGAACTCGCCTTGAGCATGGTCACCGTCTCTAGTCTCCGTGTGACTGTAATCGCTGCCGGTTTGCTGATCCTTCACTTTATATGAAAACTCGTATTTCGCCGGTTCCTAAAAAAATGAGATAACGTGAGGTAATTTTCAAGTCTATACTAAAAGTAAAAGTATGTAGTTTGACAAATATCAGAAAATCTGGTAAATATTTCTGAAGAAAATGTTTCTACAATTCATCTCTGATAATTGTCTCATTCGCTTCTGACTCAATTATTTTAATGAGATTTATATGAGATTTATATTTGTGTACTTACAGTACTCTCTTCTTGCGCGTTGGCATTATAACCCTCGCCAGTACTTCCTCCTTCTTCTCCTCCTCTGCCAAAACTTTCATCGCCGTGTCCGAAATTTCCTGCGTTTCCATTTGGACTTCCAGATGAATAGCCGTTAATTCCACTATTTATAAAACTTCCTCCCGATGGATAATGATTACCATTTCCATCTCTATTAGGTGAACCGTAACTGGTTGATAATCCTTTACCGAATCCATTCGGAGATCCATAGTTATTCGATGGTCCTCCACCACTATTTCCATTCAAACGACCTTTACCATTCGTATTTCCATTTGCTCCAGGTACGCCGTAATTATTCGAGGGCCTTCCGTTGCCACCGTTTCCGCCTCCGTGGTTTCCATTCGCTCCGGGAACGCCATAATTAGTTGACGGTCTTCCTCCGATATCTCCGTTTCTGAAACTACCCCCGTTGTTCCCATTCGCACCAGGAATACCATAACTAGTCGATGGCCTTCCTCCGATACTTCCGCTTCCAAAACCACCTTGGTTCCCATTCGCACCGGGAACACCGTAGCTAGTTGACGGTCTTCCTTCATTACCTACATTTCCGAAACCACCCTCTTTGTTTCCATTTACGCCGGGAATGCCGTAATTAGTCGACGGTTTGTCTTCGTTGTCTACATTTCCAAAACCACCGCCGTTGTTCCTACTTGCATCAGGAAATCCGTAACTAATGGATGGTCTTCCTTTGCTACCTCCGTTTCCGAAACCACCTCTGTTATTCCCACTTGAGTCGGGAACGCCATAGCTAGTCGACGGTCTTCCTCTGTTGCCACGATTTTCACCAAAACCACCTTTAGGAGCGCCGTAAGAGCTAGAAGGTTGTCCACTCTCAAATCCATTTCCTCGAAACTGACCTAAACCATTTCCGCCAGCATTTCCTCTGATGGGTACATCGTAAAGTTTTGACGGACCATTACCTGCGCCGGATCCTCCGAAACTTGTTGCGCCACTATTTCCATTACCCCTGTTATTGAAATCCGGCGCTCCGTACTGGGTAGACAAGTCAGTTCGACCGCCATTCGTACCAGAGGTACCCGGTCCTGGAGGTAGATACGAATTAACCGGAGGTTCCGAACGCACCACGGCTAACATCGCAATAAATGTTCCACTGATCTGTGACAAGAATTTTATAAATCATAAAGTATATATTATAAATAACAAAAGTATTTGAATAATGTTAATTTTACAAAATGTTAAACAATTCTCTTTGTCTCTAATCTCATACATCATTAAATAATTAATTGTTATGATTGTAAATATTACATAATTTCCATGTTAAATAAATTTTTGTCGAAGATAAAATCTTAATATAATGTTGACAAAATATTATAATATCTAAAAATACACATTATATTTATGATTTAAGCACAATATTTGTTATTGATGCAAAAAATAAATACTTTCTCATGAATACATGAGAAACTTCTTCTCAATAAAGTAATTTCTAAATTTCGATATATTTGAAGATACATTAGTTTCATGTTTCGTGTGAAGCTAGATATTATTTTTTCTCACCTTAAGCATATTGACAATTCCCATAATGCTCTCCAGTGACAAAAAAGAAATCGAATTTCTGTTACTCTAGCTATCCCTCCGGGGGAGACTCGCTCTCCCTGTCTCTTGTTGCTACCCTTTCAGCGCAGGATGGATTTCTCGAGGGAATGACAAACATGAGGTCTGCTCCGCTCTTTATATATCCCGGGGCTCATCCGCGTTTCTAGATCATAGTTTGGTGCAATCGGCAAGATTTACAGCAACGTTCGACGCAAGTGTGTCACAAGATGCTGCACGGGATCGATGGAAAAGAATCGGATCGGCATGTACGTAAGCGTATGCTCACGAGAAGATTCGCGCTCTATATCTCGCCGATCGAGACTCCCGTCAGAGTTGCACCGCAAATCGTTAACTCGTAATCATCTGAAGCGCCTCTAAATCGTCTCACGTAGTACCTTTGACGTGGTCCTTGATATATCGCTCCGAGATCTATGCTACGCGAAAGAACGTAAAAATGTACGCTTAGCAATATCTTTTCTTAAGCTTTACGATGCAAAACTGAGGAATTGCCTACATCATGTATATGTGTAGATATAAGACTTAGAATACATAGCGCAGACACCGTGTTCCTTGTTATTAACTTATCATGGTGTATGTAACCGCATCATTCAATTTATTTTATTAATTTTTCCTTTGTCAATGAAATGATCAAAAAATCCACACTTTAGCGCAAGAGTCGTCAAATTATAATTAGATATATAGATAGATAGAATTATAATTAGATGATAGATGAATTATTATTATTTGTATGTGTATTATTATCTATCTATTATTATCTATCAATTCTATTATTATTATTATTATTATTATTATTATTATTATATTATTATCAGATATTTTGAATTGAATAAAAAATTTATGGAAAGTTTTGATTTGCAAAGCTTAAATGTTTATATCTGGTCCTCTACGGAAAAAATTAACCTCTGCTCCTCATGGTTGACGCATTTAAATGCCAATGGTAATAACAAGCGCGTAAAATGTATGTTCTCCAATTATAAAAAGTAAAAAGCCTAAACATCGCGACTTCTCTGTCTGCACATAGAACTAACTGACGATCCACTCTGACGCAATAGACTTCTCTATACTGCAAACTTGCATAACGTATCTCCATCTCATCTAGCGTGCTACCGCTACCATCACTTGCATTCGGTACGAATGCTCGGATTGCACAAATTTTCCCCGGACGACGTGCATACATTTGTACGCGAAATACCAAATAAGTACGCGAGGTAACTGAAAGTAACTCTCTAAGCATTCATTAATCTAATTGATCGTTTTTAACGTCGATTAACTTTTATCTTATTCCGATTACTCTAACCAGGATGATGTTTCAATTTTTCAGTGAAGAACGATAAAAAAGAATACTTTCCTTACATTCATAAATTTAATGTATTTTAAATTTATTTTATAATTAATGCAATTTTATTTTCGAGATATAATAATACTTAAATAATTTAAACGACGTAATTTATATAACAATCGAGATTTAGTCTTGTGTAAATTTATTATCTCTACGTTTAGATTATATCTTTGTGACAGAATCACTTCTGATAGAAGGATTAAAGTAAATAAAATATGATGTAATAATGAGATGAAAAATCCTTTCATTTGCTCGATTATATTTTACGTCGAACAGACACGATGAATGCAATCTCCTTGAGCGAATACATGTCGAGAGAGGATCTTTTTGTGTATGGCATTCAATTCCTCTCTAGATACGTATCTCGTCGGCGCAAGCTTTGTGTCATCTATGTAAATGAGAACGTATATGTCGTTCTATATACAAATCTCCTACATCTCCATCAATTATCCGCATGGTAATTCTTTCAATTATCAGAAAATGCAATTTCCCGCATTATTTGCTAGTGGCCGATTTTGACCGTGTTCCAAATTTTACTATCAGCGTTGAAAATTTGTAGTACAGTTAATGTAAGCTACAGATCTTCAGTGCTGACAGCGAATTTCGCATAGAGCTTTATATTGATATTAAAAAAGTATTATATTATCATCACAATCCAGTGTGCAAAATATCTAAAAATCTGTGCATCTATAAAATATATCTTAAATCTATATCTTAAAGATGTTTCTTAAAAATTGAATTTGTAAAGATATCTTAAAAGTTGTATTATATGCGTCGATTTTAGACATTCTACATATTAGGAAATGCATTACCTATATTACTTCTTTCCAATAATAAGTTAAGATTTGCCATTGTTAAAATTGTTAAGATTTGTTTCATACGGCCTAATAGATATTATATTTTTACTTTGCAATGAATTTTTCATATATATGTATATTTATTTACTATGATTATGTTGAACAATTGATTAAGATTTTAAAAAATTAGGGGAAGCAAAATAGTTAAAAGCAGAAAAGAAATTAAAAATTATAGAAATATATAACTTGAGAGGGAAAACAAAAACTTCTCAAGTTTCTTAATTGAAAAGAGACAAAGATATGTCCGTTCTCGTTTTCTCTCTTACGTACTCTCATGCATCTTTGTACATTCTCACATCCTTATGTTACACATCGCGCAAATTCACGTTATATGAAAGTTCGCATAGTTTGCATATGCATGATTCATAAAATTATTGGGTGTCTTCCAACAAGCGACTCAGTATAACACAGTGATCATCTCAGTCTTGTTTAATTGGCGAACAACAAGAACATAATGATGCACAGTGTTACACCGTATCATGTGTATGCTGTGTTGAAAGACACTCATTGGCTATCGTAAAATAGATGAAAATAAGATTATTTATAAATACATATTGTATGTATACAGGATGTCTCAAATTCACAAATCAAAATACCACAGTAAGAATTAAATTTTCAAAGGCCAATTACTACGTGTATACTACGTATTATATTTAGATGGTGAAGAATGCGCTTTTATTATTAATACTATTGCACGCAAAATTTATGAAACAGGTGACCATCTAAACGTGTAATCTGTAATTAATTATATTTAAACCCTTACATCTCAAAAACTTTGAAATGAAAATATATATATAACTTTTTTTATTTAATTTTTCGAAAATTTTCTTGCTAATAATTTGATTCGTAAAAATTCAGAACACTCTGTATGTATACATGAATGGATACAGCATATATGTCGAATGCTATGTGCATGTATGATATATATAACGTTCCCTCCGCGTGAGTATGTAAACAACTGAAAATGGCCGCAATGTGAAAACATCGTTCAGAGTTGAGGTAAACATCTTGCTCTACAATGGTTAGAGTAAATGTTAACAAATTCTTACACACATGTACGCTGATCGTCTGCAATGTCATGTACACGATAATTCGTTTGATACATTCGTACATCAAGAGACTGTTGAACAATTGGCACGAGAAGCATAAATCCGTCAAGATTATGCATCGCAGCGAGAACTTTTTAATAATCAATAAGCCTTACGACATGTACATAAATAGTAATAATCCTGATCGAAAGGTGAGGACATTCTCATTCAAGTGCTTGCAATTAACGTGTCCATAAATCAGGTATTAATGTTTTCAGAATACTCTTCAAATGGAATTGCGACAGATGCTGCCGGACTTGGTTAATCCACGATTGTGCCATGAATTTCACTTTGTGCATCGATTAGATTATCCCACGAGCGGCGTCATGTGCATAGCGTTGAATAAAAAAGCGGCTAGAGCAGCGTCGTCCGCTTTCGAAAATCATAAAGTGCAAAAATTTTATTTAGCATTGGTACATGGTCATATACACGAACCTCATATCATAATCGACAAGCCTATTGGTTAGGAATTGTGATAATGCAACAATGCGTTTCCAGCAAAGACCCTACACTGTTAGAAATGTTCTTAAATTTTATTAACTTTTAAGTTACACAATTTGAATTTAATTTCATGACATTACATTAAATTTAATATATTTATAATTACAAAGTATATTTGTATACGTAAAATTTAATGTATTTATTTTTTATGAAAATTTATGAAATTTAATGTACACGTTCATTTCATTTAAGTGACTACTATAGCTTAATTTTCATTTAAATCATTCATTACTTTTAATTTCGTTCATAATCATAAGCTTCATTTACATATATAAAAGAAGCTCTGATTACATTTCTAACAGTGTATATAGATCTTTTTTATTCATGTACTAGAAATCTCATCACTTTGCCAAATATCAGTATCTCACTTCAAGTTCCAAAGTATATATTAATTTAATCACAAAACAGATCTAATATAACACAATGAATTATTTTATCCTTGTTTAACATCGGCAAATGTATGTCCTTGCTGGAAAATGCTAAATATATAGTAACAAGTTTGACAAAGTCTCATCTTGGTTTCTTTCTTGATCTAGGTGCTGATATTCGAGAAAAGACTGGTAATCACAAAATGTGCATAAGTGACAGTATCTTTTGCGACAAGCCACGCAGATCTTACACAACACTGGTTGTATTGGAACGTGGATTTTGGAAAGGAAAGCCCGCCACTAAAATCTTACTAGCACCTGGTACTGGTAGAAGACATCAGTTGAGAGTACATTGTCATTACATTGGTCATACAGTCATAGGAGATTACACATATAGCGAAGGCAAAGATATAGAACCTCACAGAACTTACCTCCATTCTCTCAGGTACAATTAACATATCACCGTTTAGGATACACATAATTATTTTTTATTAATATTATATTTACTTTCAAGGTTAATATTAAACTGTGATATTGAAAATATAGATGTGAGAACGGCGGATCCGTTTGATGCCACTATATTGTCCGATTATAAAGCGACAAATGTAACGAAGATCTTGGACGAAAATATATTTCGCGATATATACAAACTTGTCGAATAAAGATGTTTTTGTTTTGTATAACATAGATTTTATTCAGCTGCCTTGACACCAGATTCTTCCACCTCAAACTGAAAAGTAATCCTCGGCAAATGTGAAGCAAGCATTATACAAGCGTATCGCAAGGACAGTCTTCTGTAGAAATATATAGAGGTGGTTATCATACTCGACCATGCTAATCCTAAAGCTGGCTGCTCATTTGTACCTTCAGAAATAAGTCTATGATCATCTATAACTGCAGAAACCTAGAAAACAGATATATCAGCATGCAATATAACAATGCATTTATTTAAAATATGTTTACCTGGTTAATGCAGATTACGCACAAATCATCATTTTTACAAAGTTCATGTAACTGCCTTCCGATGCTCCTCTTAGTTCTGCATTGTTCCGCATCATTCCAATCCTCTGCTCTATAAGGGGCAGCTATCGAATCGATAATTAACAATCCTATTTTACGAGTATTCATCAGCACTGGAACTCTGCGTTGTAGGCACAGTACCAACTCTTCCTTCAACATTCATCAGCGATGTAGTTAGTGATATATAATTTCTTACATTGCATCTTTATCCCTCAATTAATAAATAATATAATATCTTAATTACACTGGTAGCTATATGGCTCACAAGTATCACATCTCCATTCACAGAATGAGTTTTGGCTATCTCTGATTTCGTCAGCAATTGTTGCAACCGTTTTGAAGGAAAAGCAGTTTCTGTGCAAATGTATATGGCACCTGTTAACATCAGTAATTTCACTATAAATTATTTCATAATAGCATAAAATATTTAAAAAGGATTCTAGATAAAAGAAAAAGAGAAGATTGAAAATGTAACAATAGAAATTTATTATTCACAAATTTGATTATATTAAATTCTCTAATTTTTTAAATATATCAAGTGCTTTACAAGTTACCAGCTCCGAGACCACCAGCGGTTATCGGCAGTTGGACGGTGAGACACAACTGCAAAGCCAACTGTGTCTTTCCAGTACCGGCAGCACCATAAAACTGTGTGATACCCCTGCAAGGTATGCCGCCCCCGAATTTTGCATCCAGTCTCGAACAACCAGTTGTCAAAAACCTATCTTTAATAGAAGCTGCATCCAGCACTAACGTGCAATCACACAGCATAAATATTATAGTATATTTAAATATACGTGCAGTCGCAAATGTCAAAATATTACTCCCATTTACTTACTTTTTCTTTTCTTAAATAGTATCTAGCAGATCTATCTCGAGATGATCAAAAGATGATTTCCCAATAGTTTGATATATTGTATGTATCACTTTTATATTACAATTGTTTGAAAATTGACATTTTGAATAATCGATTGAATCTCAGTGTTCTCGAAAGTGATACCAGTGCTCTGGTAAATTGAGTATCAGATGGTACTCATTATTTTCCTCGCGATTGTAGCGCCGTCTTTTGTCAACAACAAAAAATACGTTAGGAAAAGAAAAGTACTAGATAATGTCAAAAAAAGATATAATGCACGTATTTTCTACTAAAGTCAAATTGCGCTCAAACATTTTTTAAATCGCGTCCTGCTATTTTTTTGTATTCTTTTTTTTTTAAACGTTATTTAAGAGCCTAAGTAAGCTAATAATTATACAATGCATATATTATATAATTTTCTCATTTTTTTTTAAATACAAATATTCATTTTCCTCCTCTTGATACTTTTATTTTACGTTTCTTCACGTGCTTTTTTATCTTGACTTTCCGCTTCTCCGCCTGCTGTTCTTTGACTGCCTTCTTGCGCGCCTAAAAAAATATGAAATCTGGAGATTAATTACACTTGAAATAAATATATAATTACGCAGTAAAGAATGTATAATTACACTTGAAATAAATGTATAATTACGCAGAAAAATAAATAATGTACTTACTTTTCTACTTTCGGGACTTTCGTTTCTAGGCCTAGCCGAGCTTACAAATTTGATCTTATTATCCTCGCTGTCTGTTTCATTTTCGTTTTCACTATCTGAATCGTCACTCTCCTCGGAGGAGGTACAAATATCGCTCCCTTCCTTCGTACTTTTGCTATCTGCCTTGTGTTTATTAGCAAGGATCTCCGGTTTTTCTGCAGGCTTCGATAAGTCTGCTTTCAAGCCTATCAATGTCTTGTAAATCAAATCTTTTCCAGATTTCGCGAGATTTATATCGCGTTCCACATTAATCACCTACCAAAAAATACAAAATGAAATAAAGATCATGCATTGTATACATTTACAATAATCATCGATACCTGCGTCAATCTTTGAGGTATATAAGCTTGCTTAAAAACTGCCTCCTCTATTTCCTGTTGCTGTGGATCTTTTTCATCATTTCCCTCTTGCATCCGTATATCTAGATATTCGTCCATGTTATTTTCGTTTATCGTTGGGTCTGTTATAAAGTCAAATAATGCTTGGAGCGTCATAACTCCCACGTTGTACTTTTTGAAAAATGCTGAAAAAATTATATATTTATAATTATTTATTTCAAATATCTGCTTTAGTAAATCTATTCAATAAAAAATAATAAATTTACTTTTTTAACTAACAAGTGATAAAATATTTCTTTGTCATACTTGTAATATTGCTACAGTCATTCCTAAGGAATTCCATTGCGTTACAATGATCACGATCTACAGCCTGTGAAACATCAATGACTACAATCGATCCATTGTGATACAGCATGTTATATTCGCTTAGGTCAGCATGAACAAGCCTGCATTTGTTGTACATCTTCCACATAATTTCAATACACTCCCTATACAATGTTCTCGACTTTGAATCTGTAAGTACAGCATCCTTAAGTTTGGGTGCCGCCCAGCCATCCGATCCCAGGAACTCCATCAACAACAGATGACCACCAGACAAAATTGGCCGCGGTGCTCGGACGCCTCCTTGTTCCAGACGCTTTAAATTAGAAAATTCTTTCTCTGCCCAGACTTTCACCATTTTGCGTGGATTGCTTAGGGAATGCACATGGTCGAAACGATATTCACCCCTGATATACTTTTCTCGATTTCTAAATGTCAAAATGGATGTTCTGTATATTTTGATAGCGATCTCATCTTTATTCTTCGACTTGGCATAATAGACATTAGCCTCTTTCCCAGTTGAGATACAACCATTTATCTCTGCCAGTATTCCTTTCTCAAACAGCTTGTGTAGTTTGTTTTTAATGCGCGAATCCAATACATTCTCAATCGTCGCATGATCACTTTTGTCCTTCATTCTTATGCGATCTCTATCGACCCGTTTGTCGCTTTCGATCAGCACATTGGCCACATAGCCTGGTAATGACGGACCCGCATATTTCTCCAAATTAATTTTGTTGGCATAACGAGATAACAGCTTATGTTTAGGTTGATAATTTATTACCCTCGTAGATTCAGTTTGAGTGTTGGATCTCTGCGAACTTGTTTTTATGACAGTATTCTTCTTTTCATCCAAATCATAATCATTGTTACAATAATAATCATCATCGATATTGTCTCCATTATTCTCTTTACTGTCTGTAATGTGCAGATTGGCCACTTCTGCTTCGAGTTGCTCCTTGGGATATCCATTAGATAAAGGTTTTCCTTTGAATTTGTTCTGCCTGTGCAAAATGATATAATATAAATAAACAGTCTTTTTTGTAAAAATGAATACAATAGATTTGCAAACAATTTTATAAATGTTCTTAATCTTCGACTCGTAGTTTAATTAAACTCTTTTGTCATTATTCTCTCTTTCTTATTATTTTATCATCTCTCTCTCTCTCTCTCTCTCTCTCTCTTTTTTGAGAATTAAGAATATAAATACAAAACATGAAACTTACGCCCAAGGCAGTGTATCCTCCTCAACGTCGCTGAATTGTCCGTCCTCGAATTTTTCCGACATGATTGGATATCTTCCAATAACTTATTCTAATAGTTTATTACTCCTAAACTTTATGTAAACTTTACGTCTTGTTACAACACGTGTTCACGTCTTGCAGGATATTGCACTATTGCTCGCGCATAATGTAATTTTCTTTTTTGGAGCGCACTATTAAAACCGCGACACGAATGTCTTATTTACGATACATCTAATCTTAGCTAAGAAAATTCTTTGAGTAACTCAATCTTACGCAATTATAGATTTTGCTCGCGATTCTGTAATAATAAATAATTATTAGAATGGAGTATTGTTAGTCCATTCGTTAGGTTCGGTTTTTAATCAACTGCTAGTGACTTTTTATATTTTCCTACTTTTGTGTCCTCTATACATTTTACGTTTCATGGTTAAACACAGTGAAAGATCGTTTCTTTTGTTTACATCAATAATTTAAACTACAAAATTATGTCGAGATGACAGAGAGTAAGCATCTTTCGATAATTCTCGTAAAAATATTGTTCTCTGATACATTTATAATTTGTTTCAACTTTATGTTGATGTATTTTTATGTCTCTTCGAACTGATGTCGTCGAATCGATCATGCTTTTTAATTTACCGTATTTAATTAAATACGGAAAATATTAAATTATTATTTATATACATTAATTGTAATTAAAAACTCATTTTCTGAGCTATTTACTGCACAAGTAGAACATTGAATGCTATCAATATATATCTTTTTTAACAATTAATGCTAACAAATATAATATTTTTTAATACAATTAATTGTATTAGCATTATTATTATTATTTTATATAATGCTAAATATATATATATATATATATATATTAAATAGATTATATAAAATGGATGTTTATAAATCGGGAAAAGTACCCAAGAATATTTATTTACTTTGTTTTTCTACTTTACTAATAAAATTAAGAATATATATCCAATGATTTCTCATGTAAACTTAATAAAAAATGATTTTTGAAACTATTATATTGACAAAGATTTAATTTTGAAAACTATTTACAGTTGAGTATCGAACAATTCAGAGTGGTAATATTCTATCATGGAGAGTATCATGCGGTCCATGCAAGAGTGTAACGCTATTCGTTATCCATCATATAGAACTGCTGCAAAAATGCAAATATTACATAGAGAATTGAATAGTAAGTAGTTAACCTTATCTGATCTTCTGTTGAATGAAATATCACTGATTTTCTCAAATTTCCTTTATTCTCACTTAGTGACACACGTACAGTTGGAATTAATAGCAGGAGTATTTGAACGTCATAGACTCTCCATTACTGAAAATTGTGTCAACTTAGACCCAAGTGAAATTGAGGATGTTCTATCTGACATCTATTTCGCAGCACAGAAAGAAAGTAATTTCAATTTTGACGTTGACCTTGTGACCAAGCTTGCCACAAATTATATCCTTAATACTTTTGACAAGTAAGTTTTATCTCTCCATATAATAGTGTTGTATATTTATAATTTCTCAATATAATTTAAAGTACCTCTTGTTAAATATGCATATATATATTCTTAGTAATAATTACAATAAAAAGGAAATTTTGAAATATGAAAATGTATTTAACATTGCAGACAAAATACTGGAAATATTTTAGTATTTTCAGTAAAAGTTGCATTAGTATTGCTGTGCAATGGTAAATTACAAGAGAAATATGGATATTTATATCAACAATTAGCTGATCACAATGCATGTTTGTCTCGAGCTGGTTTGCATACTTTATTAACAAATATCTGTAAAATAACAGAAATGCTAGGAGAAAGTATAGCATATGGATATGAACAGATTCAGTCACATATAGATGCCTGTTTTATAAAGGTATAAATAAAACTATTTTTATGTACATTATCTATTAAAAATGAGCTCTTTAATCATTTTGTCAATCCATTTTAGTCTCAGGGTGGTCTTGGGATTACTGAAGTAGAATTTGCTGCATGGATTATTCAGGAACCTCCATTATTAGTCTGGATAATAACATTCAATCGAATAAAATCTGCAGAACATAGTAAGTGACAAAGTTAAAGTTTCGCGCGTATCTAAATGTAATACTGAACAATTTTTTGAACTTGCAGTTGTACATAATATTAGATGTTCCTCGTGTAAAGTAACACCAGTACAGGGACCAAGATATACATGTTTAAAATGCACTGGATATCATCAATGCCAGGACTGTTTTTTCTTAGGAAAGACATCGAACAAACATAAATTGAAACATCCAATTCGTGAGTTTTGTGTAAAGGTATGTTTAGATTCCTTTTTTGTAATTCCTTTTTTATATATGAAATATATTACTCAGAAGCAATTCTCGTAGACTTCACATCGTGAAATTACAAAGCTGATCCTTGAACTGATTAGAAATAAACTGAGATTGTGTCCTACCAGAACAGCGATAGAGGACTCGGTTGTAGATACTGCCAGGTTTGTTATATAAACTGCACTTTTAAAAACAATTATGCAATATTCTTTTTTAGTAGAAAATATATTTTCTTTTAGTAACGAAACTAGACGAGCGGATTATAGCTCGTTAAGGAGCACAGTTAAACGAAAAATTTTAACTGATCCACAAAAAGAATTACAAAGTATCATAATGCATTTGGAAGAAGAAAATCGACAATTGCAAATTGAGTTGTTAGATATACAGGGTACAAAAGCAGAAAGATTACAGCGTCATAGAGCGACTATCGAATCTCAATTGCAGCGATTGAAATTACTTAAGGTACATCAAGTTAAAGATTCTTTAGGCATTGTTCACTGAAAATGTTTAATTTTTACAGAAATATTTATTCACCGATACGGCCCAAGTGCCACAGATTATTACTCGTATGCAAAGTACCCCGATGCTGCCACCCTTAGCATCCAGATTAACGGCTTTGCCTCTAGAATTCGAATTGAGCCCGATTATCAGGCAAGACAACACAAATCAGTCAGGAGCCAAATTGCAACATAGAAATGACACATTAACATTGGATAATTTTAATACATCGTCACCTATAGAACGTATAGTAGAGGAGAATAATGCTAATGCTCTTCCTTGCATCGAAGAGGCTTCTACGAGTACTGGATTCGCTAATATATCAGAAAATCGTATAGAATTAAGTACTTGGATTGGAGGTGAGTGCAAAATACATTAACATAATTAGAAAGAAATTCATAGATTTATATGAATTTAATATATAATACTTGTTAAATTAGGAACAAGAAGGAGAGAATTGAATGCAACCGACAGTGGTTTCTCTCAGTGGTTAGTCGCTGGCAACTCATCAAATTGCAAAGAGGATAATTATGCAACCAATACGGCAATTAGTAGTACAGATAACGATACATCACTGATAGCTTCTCAATCTCCGAGTGGCACTCATAGAGACAACACGCCGTCTTCTCTGCAGCGTCCTGACAAACATTCGCAACATAGTAGTTTGCAAAATATTCAAGGAGATCTTAATGATATATTAGATAGATTGCAAAATATGGTTGCCAATGATTGCTTTGACGGTAAGTTATGCAGCATGAAATGTAAATATGTACATAGCTAATATACACACGCTAATGTAATACATTTGTAGAATCGTACGACGGCAATGACAATTGTAAATTGAAACGTGCCACCACAGAGATGGAAGATCTATTGACTGGCCTCATTGAAGGTATGGAATCTCGTAAAAGTAAACTTACTACTATCGTTTGAGAAGAGACATCTTGAACATAAACCTAAGTATCATACGTTTACAAATTTTTGTATCGCACCGACTGACTTTCTTTTCTTTTGCAATTTTGTTATAATAATCTTAGATAGTCGTTTCTAATTCTTCCTCGGCCCGATGTATAAATCGTGCTATTTTTTTTATGACATTACGCGTTTTATGACATTATGCGTATCCAAAGAAAGAGATCATATTATCTAATTATGCTAAGCAATATGAAGATTGCATTCGATTACTAATAATCAAATAACTATATTTATAGTGCTAATTGTGAAATATGATTATGGACATTATTTGAAAGGATATTTTTTCATCTTTTTTACATATCTGTGCAATCATGAAAGAAACGATCTATTTTAAAACGTCTTATCGATAATGTGTGGATAATTTTAAAAATGGATAATTTTTATAGTTCTATATTTAATGTGTACTCTTAAAAAAAACTTTTATGTAGTAATTAATTTACTCTCAGTAGTTAGTTACAATGAATCTTTTATAG